>Ga0155200_115_pt1 | contig 87347 bp, 87 predicted proteins | sample RifCSPhighO2_02_FD_106168 | JGI IMG/M metagenome (GOLD analysis project Ga0155200, IMG submission 106168) | Gammaproteobacteria bacterium RIFCSPHIGHO2_02_FULL_42_43
TTATTTGGAAAAACAAAAAGAAGGTGATGATGACGTCACTCTCTATGACGCTTCCCAAATTCACGAAGCTGTTTTAGCGGTCTTAAAAAAACAAGCGAATGCACTGACTGTGCCAAAACCTGCCCCCGCCTCTGTTGCAACGCCTCCTGCTCGACAAGAACAAAGCAGTGCTAATAATCAGGCTGCATTTTTCCAACCGCCGGTAGTGGTAGCGCTCAATATGAGTGAAGCTGTAGCACCTAAACCTAAACCTAAACAAGTAGCTTTTAAATAACGAAGGTAACCATGCGATCATCACCTGAAACAACGACACGAAAAGCATTGGATGATATCGATGAGGATAGCCTGCCGTCTCGGATAACAAGCAGCAACGACACGGTGCAATCAGATTCGCCCTCAACACCTCCTAACCATCCTGCTCCCGCTGAATCAAAAAATAAAAATACAGATGAGGCATTTAAAAGATTACTGCATAAAGATGCAGTTGGTTTTTACGCCAATTTTATTGATCAAGAGCAAATGCTCACCCTCCCGACTTTAACGCACCTTATTTACAATGACATTCAACACGAGATCCTATATACATCAAAAAAAACAATCAAAAATAAGTTTCAAACATTTAAAGCAGAGTTATCTTGTGCGCTAGCATTACCCGATAGTGGGCTAACTGATGAAGCCAAAGCTTGTTTCAAACAAGATTGCACACTGATCGCGGAGCTTATTTTCTCAGCTAAAAGCAACACTAACTTCCTGAGTGACACCACAATCTTATCTACTGATATCAGACGCATTGATCGCGTTTTTCATGATTTGACGAAATACATGATGGTCGATACCGAAAAATCACTACAACTTCAAGCGGCAATACCCTCTCAAGAAACAGATCGCACTAATAGCATTAATACCGTATTACTTAATTCCCTGCGGGAATGTGATTTTCTCTGTAATACGTACAAGACGATTACTCAAAAGAAGAAAAGACAGGAAGCAAAAAAGTCCCATTCGTCACTATACAATGTAATTGAAAACTTTAAGGATTGTCTCTCAAGCCTCGCCAATTGGTTTAATCAATTGCGTCAATCAAAAAAGCATCTGCAAACAGGACCTTCATTTAGAAAGACAGGTGAAGCCTTGGTCAAATTAGCAAAAACCGTAGAAAAGGATGATCCTAAAATAACATCCAATGAAGCCAATACTGCAACTGCAACCACTGCATCAAAAAATTATATCGCTATTATTAAAACCTATTATGCTGAACTCGCCGAAAATCAAAAAAAAGAACCCTTATTTGCCGAAGACTTTCCGCTGTTCAAAAAACCATCCGCTATTACTCGCGTATTATTCACTCCTGCGCAAGCGGCTGAAGCAGCGCTTACAACACATCTTGCAGAGAGCCGAAGAGATTTGGTGTGTAACTTAAAAACTGATTTACAAAAACTAAAAGAGTTAGGCATTCACGGCTTTAACAGTATCGCATTAAATGATACTAAAAATAAAAGTGACGCAATACAATGCCACATTCAGTTTTATGAAGCATTTTCTCAAAAAATCCTGAAATTTCAAGAAAGCCTTTATCGTATTCGCATGCAATATGCATCTTATTATGAAAAACAAAAAAAAGAATGGGAACAAAAAGACCTTAAAGATAAAAACCGCTATATTACCTCCTACATAACTCAAATGGATAAACTAGACCAAGATTTATTGCAGCTGCATCAAGACAGCGCATCTTTAATGAAGGCATCGCTTGAAGAATCAGAAGCGCTTGCCAGCGATTTAAAAGTACCGAATATCGACACAGTGAAAGCCGCCAATCAATACCTACTTTCTTTTGAAAAAACAAAAGAAATATCGGGAGCGCTGACTTGGCTTGAAAATGCTTGCTTTGATTTTAAAACCATCGATCAAAATAAATTTAAAGAAGAGATGGAAGCGCGCATTAAAATGAGCAAAAAAAATATTCCTTACCGCATTGAATCCATGCATACCTTAACCGATGAAGTAATAGAAACTCTTAGAGAATTCGTGAAGACTAAAAATTTCGGAAAAATGCAAATACTGTTTCATACAGACAAACACCAAAATGAAGTACCTGAAATTAAAATAATACGCGATTATTTTTCGAAAAAACTAGCACCCACAAGAGATCAAATAAACGGTTTTTTAAGCAAGTGGGATTTAAGTCAGTACGCAAATTTAGAAAAAGAAACAACGCTGCGAGACCATGACGTGTCCTCATTGTATGAGGATGACGAAAAACTGAGTGCTCCAATTAATTCATTTGCGCTTGCATTGCATCAACGCTATGTAGAGAAATTAACGAAATACCTGGGTAATTCAAATAATCTGATCTGCAAAAATAACGGAGATAATTCAGACAATGTAAACAACCCAAGCAATACCTCCTCTTTTGCAACCAAAAAAAATATCAGAGGGGCGAAAGAAACGCCCCGCGCCTTTCAACTTTATGATACAAATATACATTCAAATATGTTCGGTAATCCTATTCCAAGAAACTCTTTTTTACGTGAAAAAGAAGAGGCGGAAAACGCTTTTCTTGAAAAGCACACAGCAAATCAACTCGCGGAAATAGAAAGGATAGAGCGGGAAATAAAAAAAGCAGAAACACGCGCTGAAACAGAAAGACAAGAAAAAGAAAAAGCACAAGCAAAAATCACAACAGCTTTGTTTTCAACTATCAAGTGTTATCATGTAGCACCATACAAAGATCAGCTGATCCCATTGCAACAATCCATGGTGAATTTATTAGCAGGAAGAGCACTTGATGCATTAACAAATGATGAGCTAACGTCTTACACTGCTTTGCAAAATACACTGGCAGAATTTCAACATAAAATAGAAAGTGATTATTTGGAAAAACAAAAAGAAGGTGATGATGACGTCACTCTCTATGACGCTTCCCAAATTCACGAAGCTGTTTTAGCGGTCTTAAAAAAACAAGCGGATGCACTGACTGTGCCAAAACCTGCCCCCGCCTCTGTTGCAACGCCTCCTGCTCGACAAGAACAAAGCAGTGCCAATAATAATCAGGCTGCATTTTTCCAACCGCCGGTAGTGGTAGCGCTCAATATGAGTGAAGCTGTGACACCTACACAAGTAACTTTTAAACAAGGATAAAATAAGGACCTAGACGCGACCGGTAGGGAGCGAAATTTATATTGATAACGTCATCGTGACATTCGCCGTGCCGACGTCAGGTAATTTTTCAGCAGAAAATTGCGTAACATCGACGTTACGCAATTTTATTAATTGATTGAGCCACTGCATTAACGCATCAAACGGCACTTTTTCAAACGTCAACGTAATTTTTTTTTGCTTGGGTTCTTGCACTTGTTTTAAATACATCGACAAATGTTGAGACGATAATGTTTTTTCAGTGAGTGTTAGCAAATCACTGTCATTGCCGCTGCCGACGACAACACCCTGCTTCTCAAATAATTGTATTTTTTGCTGTGCATTTTTTAAAAATTGCAACAATTGTCGCTGCTCCACCACGCGATGATGATAATCGGACACAGCGTCTGACAGCGGAGACCACAATAATGCGTACACTAAAAAAATAAATACCAACACGCCGCCGATTGATAACACGCGACGCTCACGCTCTGATAAATTGTCCCAATGATCTTTAATCATGTTGTTTTTTCCGATATCGTTACTTGTGCTGCGACTGAAGTGGCATCTGTTTTCAATACTTGTTGCTGCACGACAAATTGTTGCGCACGCAATTCATCCGCCCACCCACTCAACAACGATAATTTTTTAGTGGTGATCGTTAATATTAATTGTGGTTGATGATACGTCACCGTTTTTAAATGAATGTGTGGAAAATCCAATAATGTTTTTCCCGTGATAGCCAACATTCGGAAAAAAGCACTTTCTTTTTCAGCCAACTGAAAACGTTTCAGTAATTGTTCTGTTCTAAAATGTGGCTCTAACACATCGGTCGCTTTCGGAAACAATTGACGGTACGTGACCGTCACCTGCGATTGCAATTGTTTCACTTGAGATGAAAAATAAATCCATTGCCCTATTTGACTTAAAAATAAAAAGCCCACAAAAATTCCCGCTGACCGTGCTGCTATGGTCCATCTTTTTTTCAACGCAGAAGAAGGCGTTTGCGCGCGCAATTTTCCTTGCAATAAATTAAACGCGTGCGCTGAAAAAATGGAAGCGATATCAAAATACGCGCCATTTTTCGCATCTCGATAATCAACTGGAATTGAAAATTTTTCAAGGGCTGCAACATTAGCAATGGCACCATCTTGAAAACAAATAATTTGAGTGGGTTTTGTTTTTTGCTGAAGATACGTTTGCAAAAACAACGTTAAATTATCTGCTTCAATTAAAAATCCAGCGTCTGGCGCGATACGCACCCAAGCGTATTGATCTTGAAGCACGATGGTCCATGCATTCGGTTCGTATTTTATCGCTAAAAAATCAGGTAAAACGATTCGTGGAAATAAATGATGTTCGCGCCATTGCGTGAGCGCATTTTCTAATAATGATTTCTCAATCACAGCAGTGATTGTTTTGCCATCTGCTAATTGCTTCCCCGTTGCAACCAAAACGGAATCTGGATCGCTCGCCAATTGTTCTTCGAGTGCATACGGTGCTGCTTTTGCTAATTCTCCCGCGCGCATTTTCGGTAACTTCACCGATGTCATCAACACAGAATCACCGGGAATTAATACCGCCAATGGCGCATCGCGTGGCGGATGCGGAATGTCACTCAACGCATTGCAACGCTTTTGCGAAATGCACTCGCCTTTTGCATTCCATTCAAACCAATCCCAGGTTTGATTTTGATGACATTGCAATACAAACATAACGTCACTCAAATGATTGCCACACGAGAACCGCTTTCAGTGTATTATCTTTTTGTGGCGCTGTAACCAAAAGACTTTTTAATCGGGCAACGTCATCACCTGTTTTAGCGTAAGCAACGCCCAAAAAATACTGACTGCGAGTCTTTAATCCTGATAATCCAGAAATTTGAAACGGTGCTTCGCAATCAGTTTCAAATGTATCCATGCTGGTAAAGCCGCCAAACTGATCACGACAACGAATCACTGTTTCTGCTTGCGCCAACGAAAGCGATGGATTCACCGTGAGCAACACGGGTGCCGACACACCATTCACATCAATTGGAGATTGTACTGCTTGCTGAGTTGATTTTTTATCACCAGGAGTGACTGCAGGCAATTGCACGGGCAACGCGGTTATATAAGGCGCCAATGCATTATAAATTTCAGCATTGACATTAGCGACCAATCGCAGCTCGGAAGTATTCACCATCAATTGTCCCGCTGGACGATACGGCGGATGCAAAGAAAAATAATATGAATTCTGTTTGCTATCGCCCGTTAGCCACGCGGTGATCGCTTCTGCAATTTGCTGGCATTGCGCATGCGGCAATGTGGGCAGCACGGTTTGCAATAAAATCACGAATCGCGGTTGATTAGCTGGATACACTAAATCATTGAGATTAAATTTTCCTTGTTCATTTTCAATCGTACCGGTCAGTGTTGTATCACCCAATAACACGTGCGGAAATTGTGTTTGCAATTTTTCTTTGTTGGCATAACGTGTAACACTTGCCATTTCTGCTTGCTGCATGCTTTGTAAATCCAAATACAGTTGGTCAGTTGCAATCACGACACTGCTTTCGTGAATTAAAATATGTTGTGCGACCATAATGGCGATCGCAAGCACAGCGGCCAGTGCAGTAATAAAAAGTGCGCTAACCAAAGCGCTCGCGTTATGATTTTTTTTTAGGAACATTCACAATTCCTTGCGCGGGAATAGGAAAAACACCTTGCACTACCCCGCTATTTTTTAACTGCATCACAACCAACACAGCAATCGGCAAAGGTGCAACTAATTGCGTCAACACATCTGTGGATGGCCATACGGATGTTGTTTTTCCGTTGCTTTCGACAAATTGCCATTGCAAAGAGTCGACGTCATCTAATAACACTTCGCGTTCCGCGCGCATTTGCGGCGGCTCATCCAAAGCGCCCCACGTTAATCGCTTCAGCGCACCATTTTCCAATACATAACCCACGCGTTGCATATTACTTTGGCGCGACACTTGCAGCGGATTCATCACGCCCGTGCGCGTCAACTCAATTTCACCAACACCGGGCGCTAAAAAAGCAGGCTGTTGCACGCCATTGCTATCCGTGACGGGCCTGTTAATCACTTGCGAAAAATCACGGCGCATTAATGTCATCGTCATTTCTAATTGTGTTAATGCATGATCGGTTTTTTTCAATTTCGTGTGCGCGCGAATCATGGTGTGTAAACTCATCGCGGCCATAATTCCCGCGATCGCAAAAATCACGAGTGCAATTAAAATTTCAATCAATGTAAAACCGCGTTGTGATTTCATGTAGCTAAGTATCCTGTGACCACGTTCACTGTTTTATCATTCAGGCGCACTGTTACCGTAATTTGTGCACTGGCAGGCCATTGCGATGACATTTTTTCACGCGCCACCCATCGCCACTCTCGATTCATCATCCGTGTTTTTCCGCGCAAGACATCATCCGATTTAGGCATGACCAACAAACCCGTTTGCAGCTCAGACACCACATTTTCCCCAACCCAATGACTTGCGAGCGTGTTGGTAACATTGATGGCGGCGCGAACGCCGGCGTTGGTTGCTTGTATGACTGCCGCCAATGCAATCGCAATGATAAACACAGCGATCAGCACCTCAATCAACGTAAAACCAAGATTCTTTGTTCTCATAACTGCTGATTCTAACACTGGGTAGAGTATAATAAGAACTTAGACAGAAGGATCGAGCTAAAATGGTATCCACATCCACTGGGTTATCTCCATTTGCAAAGCACTTGGTGACGCAAGGGCTGCTCGCCGAAGCACAAGCACGCGAACTCACAGACCAAGCGCGAGCAGACGACACACCGCTCGCCTTATACCTTGAAAATAAAAAATGGATAGGCGCCAAAGAATTAGCTGAATCACTCGCTCGCTTTCACACACTGCCATTGTACGACCTCGACGTGCATCACATCGAAAAAATTCCATTGGAGTTTATGCCGCTTGGTATCGTTCAAAAAGGTTATGCTATTCCGCTGTTGCGCACACACGGCATTCTCTTTTTTGGTGTGTGCGATCCAGAATTAGTTGACATCAGTGAAGCGTCTTTTGCGACCGGCGCACAAGTGAAGCTTGTGATTGTTGAAGCCAATAAATTACAAACATTGGCTGGCGAATTACGCGAAGCACAAATGGTGGCAGGCCTTGAAAATATCAGCGAAAGCGCTTTAAATGCGCCAGCTGAAGCCATTTTCTCAGACGACGCAACCGCAGATAAACCCATCGTCAGTTACATCAATCAAGTGATTTCAGATGCTATCAAAATTAAAGCGTCGGATATTCATTTCGAACCGTTTGAAAACTATTTTCGCATTCGCTATCGCATTGACGGTATGTTACATGAAGTGGCTCGCCCACCTATGCATTCCGCGGGACCGCTTATTTCTCGTTTGAAAGTCTTAGCGAGCTTAGATATCGCTGAGCGTCGCGTTCCACAAGACGGGCGATTCAAAATGACTTTCGCGCAAAATAAAGTGATCGACTTTCGAATGAGCACTTGTCCCACGATTTACGGCGAAAAAGTGGTGCTGCGAATTTTAAATCCTGAAACGACGCCGCTCAACATCAGCGGAATCGGAATGGACAAAAGACAAGCTGAAATATATTTGAAAGCCGTGCATGAACCACAAGGTATTATTTTGATTACAGGACCGACAGGCAGCGGTAAAACGGTGTCGCTATATACCGCCATCAAATTACTGAACTCCATCGAAAAAAATATTTGCACCGTTGAAGATCCCATTGAAATTTATATGCCGGGTGTCAATCAAGTGCACATGAATACCAAAACAGGCCTTACTTTTGCAACCGCCATGCGCGCTTTTTTGCGGCAAGATCCAGACATTATCATGGTCGGTGAAATTCGCGATTTGGAAACGGCGGACATCGCTATCAAAGCGTCACAAACGGGTCACTTAGTATTATCCACCTTGCACACCAACGATGCACCAAGCACTGTGTCGCGTTTGGTGAATATTGGCTTGGAGCCTTACAATATTGCATCTTCATTATCGCTTGTCATTGCGCAACGACTGCTGCGAAAATTATGCAAACATTGCAAAAAAATCGATAAAATAAGCCCTGAAATTCTCCTGCAGCTTGGATTCTCCAAAGAAGAAATTCCAAAATTGGTACTTTACAAAGCTGGCGAATGCGCCAAGTGCACGCACGGTTATCACGGTCGCGAAGGCATTTTTGAAATGATGTCCGTCTCTAAAACGCTTCGTGAAATTATTGCGACTGGTGGCGATTTAGAAAAATTAACGACGCAAGCGAAAAAAGAAGGCATGGTGACACTGCATGAAGCGGGCATGGAAAAAGTCAAAGCGGGTTTAACAAGCCTTGAGGAATTAAACCGCGTTATTACAGGAGGCTAACAACATGGCAGTATTTCAAATTGGAAAATACAAAACGTTTGGCTGGAAAGGCACGAATAAATGGCAACAAAAAGCCAAAGGTTTTATCATCGCGGAAGACATCGTTGCTGCGGAAGAAGAAATAAAAAAAATGGATATCACGATTACGTTGTTGAAACCCCGTTCTTACTGGATGCTACCGAAAAAAGTCACTCAAAATATCAAAACAGCCGACATGGTTTATATCATGCGGCAATTATCTACTTTGATTAAAGCTGGCATTCCACTCGTACAATCACTCGAAATTATTTCCAATGGCGCTGATAAAATTCGATTGCGTGGCATGATGCTCAATATTCGAGACAGCGTGATTGAAGGAAAAACATTTGCGGAGTCGCTCGCCCTTTATCCAAAATTATTTAGCTCACTCATATGCGGCTTAATTTCTGCGGGTGAGCAATCTGGTACGCTAGATCGCATTGTCAATGAAATCGCAACATTTTTAGAACATCAGGAATACTTAAAAAATAGAGTAAAACGCGCACTGTATTATCCCATCACACTTTTTTCTGCTGCTATTTTAATTTGTGTTGGAATGTTATTATTTTTAGTGCCTCGATTTGAAACCATTTATAAAGGCTTTCATGCCAAGTTGCCTGCCTTTACGCAATCTTTCGTCGATTTATCTCATTTTGTAAAAAATCGATGGTACATCATCATTATTGTCGCGGTGCTCATCTGTTATGGCATCATGGAACTAAAAAAAAGATCGCCACGCGCACAATACTTTATCAGCGCCATGTCACTTCACATTATTTTGTTTGGAAAATTAATACAAAAAGCGATTATTTCTCGTGTGAGCATGACACTCGCCATCACATTATCTGCGGGAATTCCGCTGATTGATGCATTAGAACGAATCGCGGATGTCGCGGGAAATGTGATTTATCGCGACGCATTAATGCAAACACGCGAAGAAGTAATGCAAGGAAAAGCATTTGCACTATCACTTAAATCAACGCAATTATTTCCATCTATCGTCACTCAAATGATCGAAGTCGGCGAGAAATCCGGTGAATTGGATCACATGCTCACTAAGGTGGCGGAATATTATCGTGATCAAGTGAACACGGCGGTAGAAGGCTTGACCACATTGATTGAACCGCTACTTATCATTACACTGGGATTAATTATTGGCTTGTTTGTAATTGCAATGTACCTGCCCATCTTCAATTTGGGTATGGCGATCAAATAAAGGAATTGACTATGTCGTATCAGCAACGTGGATTTTCCTTAGTAGAAATCTTGATTGCACTGGTTATCCTCGCCGTACTCACCATGATGTTGATGCCAGCGTATCGCGCCTATCAATTGCACGCCGATCGCTCAGACGCATTCAAATCACTCATGGCCTTGCAAATCGCACAAGAAAAATATCGCATCGAAAATCCGACTTATGCCGCACTCGCCAGCATTTGGACGGGCTCAAGTTCTTATGATGGTCATTACACGATGGCTGTGAGCGATAATACAGCCAGCACATACACGCTCACCGCCACCGCCACTGGCGAACAAATCAATGACACTGGTTGCACTGTACTAACCCTGAGTTATTTAAATGGAACCGTCACAAAAAGTCCCAGCACCTGCTGGCAATAATCATCCATTGCATGAACTATCGCACACATTCGACAGTGTGAAAGCATTGCAAAAAGCGTATATGCCATTTGTGCGTGATGGCGGTGGCATTTTTATTCAAACGCAAAAAACATTTCACTTGGGCGATCCTGTCGCCGTCATACTCACGCTATCCCCCGAAAAACGCACCTTCAGTTTCATGAGCGAAGTGATTTGGATATCACCCAATACTGAACATGGACAAAAACCAGGAATTGGGGTGCGATGCGCCGGCCCAGAAGGTGAAGCATTTCGAGAAGCGGTAATCCAATTGTTGGGTCAAGCGAAAGAGTTGGGGCTTGAATCAGATACCATGTGACATGAATACAATTGCCACACTCCACTGTTATTTACTTCCCGCGAAAATTGATTTTTGCGCGCCCTCGTATTATACGCAACATGAAAAAGCGTATCGTTTTTGGCATCAAAACATTCAATCCGCTTTGCAAGAAGAAAAAAATGATGACGTCGCCAAACAATTGGGCAGTGATTTATTTTTTGAAAATGATGAAATGGTCGTATTATTTGACGATGAACATCCCATCGGACTTTTTATGTTTCGCTGGATTAATCGACGATTTTTGATGAACCGAGAATTATCCGCGCTCACGCATCGATTTCCGCCAAATTTATTCACTTCGCTCGCAGAGAAAAATTTATACCACATCATGCTCATGGCACACTTATCCGTGCATCCCGCGTGGCGAAAATCAGTTATTAACGCGGGTGTGTCCGATTTGCTCGTGGATTTTTCGCTCAGGCGTTTACTGGAATCCAAGGGCGACGTCCTCATCACCACCACGCGCAACAATCGCGGCACCAACACTCTCGGCTTTCGCCATGGCGCGGTCAAATATGCGAATGCTGGAAAGGTGTTGAACGTCGATAGCGATATCATCGTATTTTACCGTGATAAAGTGAAACCCATTGAGTCGTCTGCACTGCAAGCAATTGCCAATAATTTATGGCAGACTAGAAAAATAGGGATGGTAGCGCAAGGAGTGGCGTCAGCGTCAGCTGGGGCAGAATGTTAGGCTGATATGTCCGATAAACAAGTCACTTATCTACAATTCAAAGCAACCGCCGATAAATTATCGTTGATGCGTGACAACATCACCGCAGACGATGTTTACAATATATTGCATGAAATCATTACCAAAGAAGAAGCGGATACTTTTTTCGCACGATGGAAAAAAGATCACGTTTTTATTAAAAACACAGCAGAAACTAATCGATTAAACACACAGGAATTGGAGCGTGCATTATCCATCACACGCGCGACATTAGAATCCACTGCCGATGCCATTTTAATTGTTGATAAAAATGGAAACCTTGTCGATTTTAATCATAAATTTTTAGAAATGTCTGGTGTGCCCACACACGTGATTGAAAAGGGAAAAGATACTTCGGGGCTCGCTTATTTAATAACGCTACTTAAAGATCCAGAAGAATTAATCGACACCATGATGCGCCTCACCAAACACCCCGAAGAAGGCGGCAATCTCAATGATGTCTATTTCAAAGATGGCAGAATTTTAGAACGATATTCGCAACCACATCGCTTCGGCAACGAAATTGTCGGGCGTGTATGGAGTTTTCGTGATGTCACTGAAAAAAGAAAACAGGAAGCGTCACTGCGATTATCCAACCGCGCCATCAGTGCTAGCACACACGGAATTATGATTATTGAAAATAACAAAAACTTTACGATTACGCATTTAAATACCGCCGCAATACAATTGCTTGGCATTCGCGAAGAACAAATTATGCATCAATCTTTTTTAACAGCCATCGAGGGATTTTCGAATGCGTCCAGTCAGTTTTTGGAAATCTTAAAAAAGAAATTTAAAGGGGAATTAACACTGCAATATTACGTCGCTGAAAAATTATTTTGGTTGGAAATTAAAATTGATCCGGTGTACGAAAAAGAAAGTCAACGCGTGTCCCACTTTGTCGCCATCATTAACGACATCACCAAGCGCATTGAGCTCGAAAATATTCTGAAATATAAAGCGGTGCACGATACATTGACAGGGCTACCCAACAAAAATTATTTGGAAGACACATTACGACATCGTATTCAATCTACGATTCAAAAAGACGAAAAATTCGCGTTGCTATTTATTGACATTGATCGTTTTAAAAATGTGAATGACACGCTAGGGCATCGCGTTGGCGATGAATTATTGTGTCTCTTCAGCAAACGATTGCAGAACATGCTGCGCAAAGATGACGTGATTGCGCGCATCGGCGGTGATGAATTTATTGTTTATATCCATAGAATAAATGAGTTAGAAGGATTAACGGACATCACCGATCGCCTATTAGAAACCTGTCGTCGAAAATTTAACTACGGCAAACATGAATTTAATATTACTGCTAGCATGGGTATCGTCTTTTTCCCCGATTGCGGACATGATCCAGACACCTTAATTCGCAATGCTGATATTGCGATGTATAAAGCCAAACAAAGCGGGCGAAATCAATCGTGCATGTATAATCGTTTACTCAATCAAACCATGTCTCGTCGCGTACAAATTGAAAATGAATTATATAATGCCGTTCAAAATAATGAATTGGAATTATATTATCAACCCATCTACAACATCAAAACCAATTCTTTTTTAAAAGCAGAAGCATTGCTGCGATGGAAAAATAAAAACTTAGGATTTGTTTCTCCGCTAGAATTTATTGGTGTTGCAGAAGACATTGGTATGATGAATCAGATTGGTCAATGGATCATCTGCACTGCAACACAACAAATCGATCAATGGAAAAACACTCCGTTGTCTGGCATGATGTTGAATGTCAATGTGTCCGCCAAACAATTACTGGATCCTCTATTCACGCAAAATTTAAAAGACTTGATTCAAAAAAATGAAAAATTGCCAGAAAAAATGATGATGGAAATTACTGAAAGTTTTTTCCTATCGGGCGAAAGAGTATTGGATACATTGGGACAAGTATCCAATTTGGGTGTTAAAATTACCATTGACGATTTTGGTACAGGATATTCGAATTTGAATTATTTGCATCGTCTGCATGTGTCAAGTCTAAAAATCGATAAAACATTTATTGACCAAATTGAGCAAGAAATATTTAATGATTCTGTGATTCTCGCAATTATTGCTATTGGAAAGCGCATGGGGTTTAATGTGGTGGCAGAAGGAGTGGAAACCAAAAAACAGTACGAATTTTTGTCCAAAAATCACTGCGATGAAATTCAAGGGTATTACTTTTCAAAACCATTGCCGCTAGCCGAATTTGAAAAATTTATGCTGCAACAATACGCAAAGGAATAAACTATGGAAGCCATGATTCATGTTGAAAAATTCTTAACGGAACAGCAAAAAAAACAAACGCCCGCGTTTCATTTATCTGTTGATGCGACCAACACTAAAACCATTCTCACCATTCAAGCGCTCCCTCAAAAATCATCTGGTGAAATTACACTGCAAAAATTCTCTGATAGTGAATACGCGAAAAAAACTACACTGACGTCATCGCAATCTAATCAATATGCGCTAATCAGCGCGCCGCGTTGCAAAGATGCAGCACTTGCCCCCTTATTGTGTTATTTTGCTTTGCGTCAAGCGCGACTGTGGGGCTGCTTGCATGTACTAACGGAAGAAACCCTGCCAGCATTTTTTGCATTGTCACCCGTGTCAACACTGCCTCGCTTTTCTTCACAAAAAATTTCGAGCGCTATTTTTCATGCTTATCAACAATGCGATGCAGCACAACGCGCATTTATTCAGCCATATTTTATTCGCGAAGTGATGGAAACATTTCAAGGATGGTTGAATTCTTTTTTTCACGGCAGTTGGTTTAACGCGGTGGCGTCAGAATCCATCACGCAAACACAATACATCGCGACTTTATTTCACGCGCATCAATTTGTGCGTTATACAACACGGCTTGCCGCGCGATGCGTGACGTTATGTGACAATCGCGAATTGCGCAATCATTATCTGCATCACTTGAAAGGCGAAATTAATCACGAATTAATTATTGAATCGGATTTAAAAGCGCTGAAAGCCGATGTCGCTTATTTATTAAATGACGATGTTCCCAATGCAATCAGCTCTGAATTTATGGTGGTGCAAGAAGCGGTGACTGCCTATCGGCAAGATCCTGTTCTCATGCTCGCTTGCCCTTTTGCAGCAGAGGGAATGACAGCCAATATTTCGCATGATTTTGTGGATCATTTGCATGCCGCAATTCAATCTTGGGGAATCGCAGCACCCGCCGAATCCGTTTCGCGCTTTTTAACATCACACATGAAAACCGATGGCGGTGATGATGGTCATTGGATCAATGTCATTGCGCGCATCGATCAGTTTGTTCATACGGAAAAACAACTGCAAGCATTTTTAACAATATTTCACCTGGCAACCAACGGCTATTCGCGTGGATTGAATGCGTGTATTGATGATTTTGCATTATAATTTTTTACTCTGTACACGACAAAAAAAATACCGCGTCATTCCGGAAATTTTTGTACTCAAAAATTATCCGGAATCCAGTGTTTTTCTCCTGGATCCCGGATAATTGCTAGCGCAATTTCCGGGATGACGAGTGCTTTTTAAATTTTGTCGCGCACAGAGAATTTTTTATGAAAAATAACTTATTGCCAGCATCAACAGCGTTGAGCCTTGTCTACGGACTGTGCTGCGAGCATTACAAATCAGCGCCGGTGATCGCCGCAAAAGTGCTAAGCACTTTCTTGTTGGCTTATCACAGCCATCTTTATCACCCCAATCCGCTGATGACAAAAGCATTGCTCGCACATTGTTGTGGTGATTTGATTATCGAATTATCGCCTCACGCAGTTTTGTGCGCAATTCCCGCTTTTTTGGTCGGGCATTTGCTGTATCTTTGGCAATTGAAAAATTCGATTATTCTTGCAAAAGAAATCAATGCAACAAAATATGTAGCACTGAGCAGTATTGCAGTTTACAGCGCCTACTTCACGCAACTACTTGCATCACATACCACGGGCGTTGTGCAAGGTGCAGTATTATTTTATTGCGCGGCATTAACGACACTGCTTGCAATGACAGTATTACAAAAACAAAATTCAACTGCGTTATTTTTATCGGCCGCGTTATATATCGCGTCCGATACACTCATTGGCGTCAATCAATTTGTCGGAAAAATTCCCGGCAGTAATTATGCTACGTGGGGGATGTATTATGCTGGGCAACGATGTTTGAAGCAGTTGTTTGAAACACGTACCGACGATATCGCTCCAACACAGTAGGCGATTTGTCTAACGATTCAAGTTTGATGAGATAAGAAAAATAATGATTGGCGTTTTGGTCGTCGCCTTTTTCATGACTGAGCCTTGCTAAACTCAACAACGTAAATGGCAAATTGGGATTGTTGGACAACGCTTTGTGAAAATATTGATAAGCAAGCGTGTTGTCTTTTTTCATCAAAGAGCAGATGCCCGCGTTTTCATAAGCTTCGGCAATATTGACATACGAAGGATTACTCACCGCAGCGTTGAATTGCTGTAAACCTGCATCATAACGACCCATGCGACACAAAAACGCACCATAATCATTTTTGGCAGCGCCGGAATGTGGATCGACTGCAATAGCCTTCAAATAATATTTCTCAGCATTCACCTTGTCGTCTGTTTTTTCCAGATAATAAGCCATGCTATACCAGCTAACGGCGATGTGAGGATCGTCTTGAATCGCTGTGAGCAAACGTTCTCTGCTCACGGGATACATATTTTTATCAAGGTAGGCCAACCCCAAGCGCGCATTGGTCATCGCCGCTTGTTCATTGTCTTTTGCAAAAATAATTGTGCTCAAAAAAATAATACAAAAACAAACAAACGATAAATAAAATTTCATATTACACCTGCTGATTACATCATGATTTGTCGGCTAATACGCGGATGATAAATCACTGGGCCTTTGAATAATATGCGGGGTTAGGAAAATGAGCAACTCATTATCATCACTGCTCGTAACAGTATTTTTAAATAAATTGCCAAGCAACGGAATCTGCCCCAAAAATGGAATACGACGCACCACATTGCCTTTTTCGCGACGATAGACACCACCCAATACCACCGTTTGATGATTATTGAGTAATACGCGTGATTCTTCTTCTTCGATAATAATAGGAACCGCAGAACCGCCGCCTGATAAAGCAATGGTTGTTCCCTTGCGATTGTTACTGACCTTCAGCGACAACATCACGCGATTGTCGGGTGTGATTTGCGGCGTCACTTCTAATTTCAACACAGCATCTTTAAATTCAACGGCTGTCGCACCACTAGACGTTGCACTTTGATAAGGGATTTCTTCACCCGTTTGAATATACGCTTTTTGTTGATTAGAAGTGATCAAGCGCGGCGATGAAATCACATCTAGATCATTTTGCTCTTCGAGTGCCGACAATTCCAAATCAATGAAGTTCGATCCAATTTGTGATACCGCCAAACCAATGCTGCCCGGCGCTGTGGTGGATCCAAAAATAGCGCCTGATGCTCTATCATCAAAATTTAATCGATTTTCGAGCGATAGATCGGAATAGTCCGTGCCATTGGCCATTTGATTGGCACCCGTTAAAGTACCGGTGATATGTGATGGTTTAGTCAAACCAAAACGCACACCTAATTGCCTTTCAAAACGACGACGAATACTAACGATTCTCGCTTCAATCAACACTTGTTTGACGGGGTGATCGAGCTGATGCACTAACTTTTCAATCGTGTCGACATGCGTTGGTGTATCTCGCACCCACACCGAATTGGTGCGCGTATCAACATTGGTTGAGCCGCGAGAAGACAACAACGAAAAATTTTTCGACGATAAAATATTTTGAATGTCGGCGCCATCCGCGTAATTCAAATGAATAATTCTGTCGACGAGCGGCACAAGATCGCTGATTTTTTGATGCGCTTGCATTTCATCGATTTGTTGCTTCAATAAATCATCGATAGAAGCAATGTAAACCACATTACCCACGCGACGCTCGCCCAAATTTTGTGATTTCAAAATCACATCCAGGGCTTCCGTCCAAGGTACGTTAACTAAGTGAATAGACATGTCGCCATTCACATTGTCATCAATCACGAAATTTAATTTGGTGAATTGTGCGATCAACTGCAGCAATTCGCGAACTTTGATGTTGGTGAAATTTAAAGAAATGGGTTCGATTTTTTTCCCTGCAGCATAATGCGCAATCGGCGCATTATTATTTTGCTCCATCGTGGGCACGCGAATGCTGGTGGGTTCGAACGCGGGAGAAGGCGACGCTGCATAACCGATACCTATGCAAAGCGCCAAACCAATGACGATAACGCGAATGGTTCGATTCATTTCGCTGGCTCCTGCTGCTGCAAACGCATCACCATTTCTTGATCCTTCATCTCATTGCTTTGAGTGGCGCTGGTAGATAACTTAAATATTACCTGATTTTCCATAACACGTGTTAACAGCGCATGTTGAAGCCCAACGCGAGCGCCCTCTTCCACGCGATACACTTTGCCATCCGTCGCTCTAAACACAGCCCAACGTTGATCGTGATGCATAATGACACCAACCAATTTCAAACTATCGAGCGCGATGTTGCGAAGTAGAGTGTCCGGATGCTGTGTGTCGCGTTGAACCAATACAGGTATCTCAAATGGATCGCGTTGATTGTCACCCTGATAAATCACAGGCGTAATAATTTGCGCAGCTTCCACTTTTCTTTGTTTGGCCAAAGCTCCTTTTTCTAACTGTGCCACCAACTGATTCACATCTTGCTCAGCAGAATGCTGTTTACAACCCGATAAATCACCGAGTAACAACACAAAAATACTCATTAACATCCACGACACGTATTTCATAATGCCACATCCGCCGAAATCGGTAACGCATAATACAGGGTTGCTGTAAATTCCAACGATAAAACATTTTTTTGATCTTTCGTTTGCTTGATCACGAATTCATTCACAGTAACCACCGCGTTTGATAAATTAGCAACGCCACTTAAAAAATCACCAAGCTCATGATATTTTCCCACCACGGAAACTTTAACGGGAATGTAAGAAAAATAAGTACCTGGCACTGATTTTTCCGGTTTGAAATAAATAAATTTTAATCCCTTGGCGCTGCCAAGCTTGGTAATTTCCGCCAGCAATTGCGCCACGTGTGATTCCGATGGAAAATTTTTCAAAATTTCTTGATACTGTTTTTGCATCGTCGGCAAATTGTCTGAAACAGATTTTAAATTCGCGTATAGCTGGATTTCTTTTGATAATTGCGCTTCTAATTCTTCTTTTTGCTTACTGATTTGCGTTTCCTGGGAACGCGCTTGTTGTTGTAAAATGAGAGAGCCAAATCCAAAAATCAAAAAAAATAAAATGACGGAAAACACAGCCTTCGCAACAGTTGGCAATAATAATATTCGCATCATTAGCGATTTTTTTTCAACGACAGTTCGACGCATCACTCACTCACCTTTCAATATTTTTTGCGTATTCGCATCCTTCTCGCGATCATGCTGTTGAATCGCTTTGATCGGATTGTTTATTTTTATTTTTTCTGCTGTCGGAAGAACAGGAGCAGTCTTAATCACAGCGCTGGGGGAAAAAGACAACTTAAGATCGAACTGCGTTGTCACCAATTCATTGCCCTCAGTTTTTTCTACTTTTTGCAGCGAAATTACTTTTAATGTTTTTGATGCTTCGATCGAATACATAAATTGCGAAATTTGCAAATTGGAGCTAGCATCGCCGTTGATTTCCACTGAATCATCTTTTCTCGATAAATTTGTTAAATAAATCCCTTTTGGCGTTAACACAGTAATTTCGTTTAACAAACGCACGGTGTCGTAACGATTCAATAATAACGTTCGCAATTCTTGCGAGCGCTCTAGCAATTCTTTTTGTTTTCCTTCTGATGACATGTACAATTTTACTTTTAAAAAAGTTGTTTCTTTGGCTTGTGCCAATGCTTTTGCATAACTTTTCAAATAACTCGATTCTGTAAAAAAAAGAGAATAAACAAAATAAAGTGTGCCGCAAGCAACAGCGACAGTCGTTAGCGTGATAACGGAAAACATTTTTCGATTGGCCGCCAGTCGATCCTGGCGCCAGGGCAACAAATTTATCTTCATAACGGCGTCCCGCGCATTGCTAAACCACAACTGACTGCAAAGGCAGGCCCCAATTTTAAATAACGATTCGCGTCTAGCCGCGAATCAAATGACAGTTTTTCTAATGGATTGACTACCACAACAGACATACCCAATGTTTTTTCAACGCTCGTCATGAGATCAGGAATCAAAGCACATCGACCCATCATGGCAACGCATTCGATGGTAAAACCACTGTGTTCAGAATAGAAAAGTTGTAACAGTCGATGAATAGACAACGCGGCTTGTGATTTTTGCTCTTCAGTAAGCGTGTTGGCCGACGTGCCGTCACCGGCGATATATTGTTTGACAATAGAAGTCAGTGCATCGTCCGTATATAACTGACGATTGTAATAAATCCCTTTTCGCTGGTGCATCACAACCAGCGTCAAACTGTGCGGATTAAAGTGCATGCACGCCACATATTTTTCTTCATGACCGGCAGGCAATTGCGGCGCAATCAGCGGATAAACGCGCTCAATGGCATAATAATTGACGTCAACCGTTCTCGTGATTAATCCAGCGCCTTTCAACGCATCTAATCTCGGCATCACATCTTCTTTGCGCGCAATCACAATCACTAGCATGTATCGTTTGACGCCCTCTTCGCCATACGCCATTTGCACATAATCTAGAAATAAATTTTTCGCAAGTTCTGGAAATGCTTTATGCGCTTCATGCCAAGCACGAACCTCCACCGCATCATCATCTAGCACCATATCTATCGGCACTTCTTTAATCACCACTTTGGATCCAGAAATAGCAATCGCCGCATTGCGCAATGACTCTTTTGTTCGCTGCAGCATTTGTTGCATGGCGGTGGTTAATTGCGCTTGACTGATGATTCGACCTTCCGTGATCGTATTAGGCGGCAGCAATGCAGCATCGATGTTAGTGATGCGCAAAGCGCCCAACGTACTACGCAAGCGAATGGTTAAAAGGGATGTGTCATCAAAATCGATTCCGAGAAGTGCGCCGTAAACATCTCCCGGTTCTTTGAATCTGCTTTGAAAATACCGCCACTGATTCGCGATCGACGGGACCAGCGTATTCCACTCCAAACGATCCATGATCGACGAAACCATCGACTTCCATTCCATGTGCATCGATCCCTGCTATAATTTAATCATGGCTACTTGAAATTGTACCGTGCAAGGGGTGTGCGATGCTACCGTGGCGTTGTCGACAACGAGGCTTTACCATCACTGAGATTATGATTGTTGTTGTGATGCTCGCCATTTTAGGCATCATCTTCACTCCCGCTTACATTTATTACTTCTCACAAAATCGCTTGAAATCCGCGGCAGAAAAACTATACAGCGAAATTCTGCTGGCGAGAACCGAAGCGATTAAAACCAATTCAGATATCAATATCATATTTACCACCGGCGCCAATTGGTGCTTTGGAACCACAACAGCTTCTAGCTGCAATTGCAACATACCCAACGATTGCCTATTGGGCCAAACCAGCAGCAGTGAATTTACCGGTGTCACGATGCCATCGGCCGGGTTTCCCAGCGGTAAATTAACCTTCGATGGTGCGCGCGCAGTAGCATCCGCTGTGGGAAGCGTTACTTTTACGAGTAGCACCGGCGAATCCATCATCGTTAATGTGAATCGTCTGGGCACGCCAAGCATTTGCTCCAATGACTTAGGGGATTATGGATCATGTTAATGCGGTGCAAACAAAACGGGCTCACTATTTTAGAAATGTTAATTACGCTCGCAATCAGTACTATCATCGCTGCCGCAGTGCTCACATTATTTTCGCAAACGCTATTCAGCAGCAATCGTGTCATAGAATTAGGTAGGCTAGATGGCGAATTAAATGCAGCGATGGATGTGATCGAAAGCGACGTGCAACGTTCGGGATACTGGGCGAACGCACACACAAGCGAGGTCAACCCATTCGATGTTATCACCATCAATCCCGCGCAAGATTGCATTTTAATCTCGTATGATAGAAACAGTGATGGCACATTACCTGGGGTCGGCAGCGGCACGGACGACGAACGTTATGGTTTTCGCAAAATGGGGGACACATTGCAATACCGTCCCGCGAGCGGACCCTTTGATTGCAGTGCAGCCACTACCGATTGGGACAATATCACGGATCCCAGTGTCATCACGATTACGAGTTTTGTCGTCACACAAAATAATGTGTCGGTCGATATTGACGGCAGCGGCTCAGGCACCGATACCACACAATTTCGCAACATCACCATCAGCATCACCGGCAATTTGACACACGATGCAAATGTCACTAGAACCATTTCTCGAACCATTAGGGTGTATAACAACAAATATGCAGCATAATCAAAAAAAACAATACGGTAGCGCAATTATTGAAGTGTTAATCGCGGCTTTTATTTTTGCGGGCGCTTTGTGGGGATTTATTGAATTTCAAACGAATCTTTTGCGCGAACGCAACTTAATCAAAGAAAGAACGGAAGCGTTGACGCTGATCGAAAATAAAATGCGTTATTTTCGCAGTTATACCGTGCTAACCACTACTCCCGGTCAATTGGCTTATAGTGATATTGTCACGTGCGCTGCAGCGTGCAGCGGTGGTACCAGCAAATATCCCATGACATGGACGGTCACCGATCAAACCGCACCAACACGAAAAAGCGTGCAAATCTCTGTCACGTGGACAGACAATCAAAACGCACCGCACACGGTTACAATGAATAGCATTATTGCTAGTATTGATCCTAGTTCTCAGGGAAAAGTGTCACAGGGATTATAAATGCGCAGAGGAATGTTGCTATTTTTTTTGTTGCTCGCGACACTGCCTGGTTTCGCGCAAATTTATCGGTACACCGATTCAAAAGGAATCGCCACTTATTCTGATCAACCACATCCACAAGCAGAAGTTGTCGATTTATCCGCCACAGCCGTTTCCGTTTCCACCAAAACAACACCGACAACAACCGGTCCGATGAGTGCTACACAAAATCTTATGGCCACTATTTCTAAAGACCTCACCAACTCAAGCTACACAGAATTTTCTATTCAATTATCCAAAGACGAAGATGGAAAACCCAACGAAGAAACTTTTTGGAATCCAGAAAATTTGCCCATCGTTTTGCAAATCAAGCCAGATTTACAAGCGCCCGATCTCGTGCAATATTTTTTTGATGGAAAACCACTCGATAAACCAACTAAACAATTAAGTTATCAAATTCCAAAAGTCATCACTACATCTAATGGAACACAACAAGAATTATTAACGCGCGGCGAGCATACCATTAGTGCCGTGTTATTAAATAACAGCATGGTTCCCTTAAAAACAACACCCATTGTCACTGTTTTCATCCATTACGGAACAACGCAACAACAACAGCAACAGTGAGAGAATCAATGGATATTACAGAATTATTGCGACAAGTTGTTACAGAAAAATGTTCAGACTTGCATTTATCTACCGGCGAAAAACCCATCGTACGAAAATTAAATCAATTACGTCGTCTGGATTATCCAGTACTCACCAATGACACCATAAAAAAAATGGTGCGCGGTATCACAACAGAAGAGCAGTGGAAAACACTTGAAAATGATTTAGAGTTAGATTTCGGTTATGCAATTCCAGATGTTTCGCGCTTTCGGGTTAATGCATTTTATCAATCACGTGGTTTGAGCGCTGCATTTCGCACACTGTCACTTCATATTCCGACACTCGACGACATGCATTTAACCAATCCTGTTTTCAAAAGTATTTGCGACATGGAAGACGGTCTGGTGTTAATTACTGGGGTCACCGGATCCGGGAAAAGTACGACACTCGCAGCCCTAATTGATCACATCAATCATGGAAAAAATTCTCACGAACATATTTTAACGATAGAAGATCCTATTGAATATCAATTCCAAAATGCTAATTGTTTAATTCAGCAACGCGAAGTGGGAAAAGATACCAAAACATTTCAGGCGGCGCTGCGCGCTGCATTACGAGAAGATCCCGACACAATCATGATCGGTGAAATGCGAGATTTGGAAACGATACAGCTGGCATTAACTGCTGCAGAAACTGGCCACTTGGTTTTTGGCACCATGCACACCAATTCTGCTGCACACGCTATTGATCGTATCATCGACGTCTTTCCGGGAAATGAAAAAGACATGGTGCGCGCAATGCTAGCCGAAGCATTACGTGCCGTAGTCGCACAACGATTATTCAAAACACCCAACGAAACTATTTACCCAGCGCATGAAATTTTAATTTGCACTGACGCCATTCGTAATTTAATTCGCGAACACAAAATCGCGCAAATTTATTCCGCAATTCAAACGGGCCGACAATACGGCATGATTACGATGGAACAGCATATCGCCGATTTACTCGAAGCTGGCATCATTCAACCGAAAACAAATGTCAAGGAAGAAGAGTAAGCAAGCGTCCGTGCCAGCTTAAACCAGGCAATGTCTGACACGAGACTTATAAAACAAAACTCGGGCACGACGAAGTCAACTCCACCCAGCCTCTCAACTTATTGCAAAAAATATCAGGATTATCTGCGTTGCTAAAAATAAGTGTTCCGTCACGGTGTTTTATCACGTTGGCAAAAGCGATGCGCGCCAACTGCGATGCAGGAGTTAAAAAATAAAAGGATAAATCAGACATTGAGCTCCAAGATCATCTGTGACAGTATAATTGCAAGAAGATGTTTTTATCATTAAGGAGAATGGTAATGACCAAGCAATTAGAGTTTGGCGTTATCGGCTTAGGTCGTATGGGTGGTGGCTTGGCACACAAAGGCCTAAATGAAGGCCTGAAAGGCGACTCCATTCGTCGGCATAAAAAATATTTAGAATCTGGCGTTCATTTTCTTGATATTGGCACCAGCGGTGGTGTGGCTGTTGAAAAAGATGGTGCCTGCTTCATGCTAGGCGGCGATACATCGGTTGTTACACAAGTGGAGCCTGTATTGCTAAAAATCGCAATGGCAGGCGGTTATGTGCACGCAGGCCCTCCAGGCGCCGGTCATTTTGTGAAATTAGTGCATAACGGCATTAATTACGGTATGGCAGAAGCGGTTGCAGAGGGTGTTGCATTGCTCGAATCTGCTCCTTTGAATATCGATGTTGCCAAAACATTGGAAGCCTATCGTTACGGCACTGTTATTCGCGGTTTCTTTATGGATACGGTTGCTAAAGGTTATAAAGAAAATAAAGGCATTGGTAAAATTGATAGCTATGTTGATGACACCGGTGAAGTGAATTGGTTGATCGATGATGCCCTGCATATGGAAGTGGCAATACCATCAATTACGGCCGCTGTATTTCAATGTATTATTTCGCGTGACAGCAATAAATATGCTTTTAAAACGGTTGCAATGACGCGACATATTTATGGCGGTCATGCTTATGGTCATTCAAAAGTATCTGCTGCTGAACATTATCAAGGACGTGAAGGCGAATATTATTACAATGGGATTGATCCGAATACGATTGTGCATAAAAAAGAAGATTGAGTGATGAAAAATCCAGATATAATCCGCTGTGTTTGGGATGAGCCTTGTATTTTAGGTGAAGCACCCATTTGGCACCCATTTGAAAAGGTGTTGTATTGGGTGGATATTTTAAAACCGAAATTACATCGTCTTGATGTGAAAAATAATGCACATCAATCGTGGACAATGCCAAGCGATATCGCTTGCATTTCACCTCTTAAAAATAGTGGATTAATTGCTGCATTTAAGGATGGCGTTGCGATTTTAAATCCTGTTTCAAATCACGTAACTTATCTCGACAATCTGCCTAAAGACTTATCTGAACAGAGTGTTTTTAATGATGGGCACTGTGACCGGCAGGGACGTTTTTGGATAGGTTCAAAAAATCCTGGTGAAGTGGCAGCTGTTGATCCTCTCAGTATAAAATCTGCCGGCGAAATTTATCGATTCGACATGAAAAATAAATTAGTGAAGCAAGCGGGTGATTTTATTGTTACGAATGGCTTGGTTTTTAGTTTAGATTCGAAATATTTCTTCGTTGCGAATTCACCGAAGCGCATTATTTATCGTTATGAGTTTGACAGTGAAACAGGCGCGATTTACAACCCCATTGTTTTTGCAAAAATTGCGGATGATGCCGGTGTGCCCGATGGTATGACGTTTGATGCGCAAGGGTATTTGTGGAACTGTCATTTTGGCGGTTGGCGTATCACGCGTTATTCACCGGATGGAAAAATAGATCGCGTGATTAAAATGCCCGTTGGATATCCGACGAGTTGTTGTTTAGGGGGCCCTGATTTAAAAACATTATTTATTACCTCCGCAAAAAGAGATGTCACCGAATCAGAATTAATAAATCAGCCAAAAGCTGGCGCGCTTTTTGCAATTGATGTTGATGTGCCAGGTGTTGCGGAGTCTTGTTTTTTAGAGAGTTGATTATACCGAGATTGTCATGAAATTATATAAAACAACTGAAGGCGCACTTTTCTGTATCGACACTGTTTTTTATCGTGCACCCGAACAAAATTGGGATGCATTACTGGCTCACGATGATTTGTATTCCTTCCTTTCAAAAAGCACTGCGTCATTAAAACCATTAACTGGCTTTTCATTAAAAGAATCCACTGTACTTGCACCCATTCAATCCCAAGAAGTGTGGGGTGCTGGTGTGACCTATTCTCGAAGCAAAAGTGCTCGCATGGAAGAATCACCGGGAGGTGCTAATTTTTATGACAAAATCTATGATGCAAAAAGACCGGAATTATTTTTTAAATCAACGCCGCATCGTGTTATTGGTACAGGCCATGCTGTACGTATTCGAAAAGATTCAGTTTGGAATGTGCCTGAACCTGAACTCACGCTTGTTGTTACGCCAAATGGAAAAATCATTGGTTACACAGTCGGAAATGATATGGGTTCGCGCTCGATAGAAGCGGAAAATCCCCTCTATTTACCGCAAGCAAAAATTTATGATCAATGTTGTGCATTGGGGCCTTGTATTTTGTTAACTGAAAAACCATTGTCTGGTGATGCAATAATTCATCTTAAAATTCTTCGCAATAATGCAGTTTCTTTTGATGGCACCGTTTCCTTTTCACAAATGAAAAGAGACCCAAAAGACCTGGTAGCTTATTTGTTTCGAGACAATAGTTTTCCCGCGGGTTGTTTTTTAATGACAGGAACCGGTTTAGTGCCACCGAATGATTTTACGCTGCAAATCGGAGATGAAATTCAAATTACGATTGATGGTATTGGTACGCTAAATAATTCTGTAAAGTAAAAGGGATTCTAACATGTCGGCACTTAACGGAAAAAATTTTATCGGCAATGAACGTTCTGAAGGCAATGGAAAAACATTTCATGCGATTAATCCTGCTACAAGTGAAGCATTAGACTGTGAATTTTTCAAATCTTCATCTGGCGATATTGATAAAGCGTTAACACTCGCCACAACAGCATTTGAAATTTATCGTCAAAAATCGCCTAAAGAAATCAGCGCATTTATTCGTTGTATTGCCGATGAAATGACAGCGCTTGGCGATGATTTTATTACAAGAGTCTCTGATGAAACAGGATTGCCAAAACCCAGAATTCAGGGTGAAAAAGAACGTACCATTAATCAGCTGTTGATGTTTGCGCGTTTGGTTGAAGAGGGTTCTTGGGTAAATGCTTCCATCGATCTCGCTGATCCGAATCGTCAGCCAATGCCAAAACCCGATTTGCGACGCATGTATGTTCCAATAGGCCCTGTCGTTGTTTTTGGTGCAAGTAATTTTCCGCTGGCATTTTCGGTTGCTGGAGGAGACACCGCTTCTGCTTTTGCTGCTGGAAATTCTGTGATTGTAAAAGCGCATCAGTCCCATCCAGGCACTTCTGAATATGTTGCTTCTGCGATTATTCGTGCTGTGAAAGTATGCAATATGCCCAACGGACTTTTTTCAATGTTACATGAGGCCGGCACTGAAACCGGTATGGGTTTAGTAAAGCATCCTGCAACTAAGGCAGTGGGTTTTACGGGATCATTGAGCGGTGGGCGCGCATTATTTAATGCAGCAGCGAGTAGGCCAGAACCTATTCCTGTTTATGCAGAAATGGGTAGTATTAATCCCGTATTTTTATTGCCTGGTGCAATGGCAGAACGTGCTGATAAAATTGCTGACGCATTTCATCAATCTGTCACATTAGGCGGTGGTCAATTTTGCACGAATCCAGGAATGGTTTTTGGATTAGAAAATAAAGATCTTAAACAATTTTTAAATAGCTTAGAAAAAAAAATATTAGAAACGCCTCCTGTTACGATGTTAAATAGCGGTATTCAAAAAGCTTTTATTCAAGGGATTAATAAACTGAGTGATTTTTCTGGTGTGAATAAATTAGCAAGCATGCAAGATCAAGCAGATAATAATAAAACACAAGGTGGTGCAACTATTTTTACAACGAATTCTAAAACGCTTTTAGAAAACGAGGCAATTAAAAATGAAGTTTTTGGTGCATGCAGTGTCATTGTTAGCTGTGAATCAAAGACGCGTCTTGAAGAAATTGCGCGTAATTTAGAAGGCCAATTATGTGCTTCTGTGCATGGCACAGAAAAAGATTTTGAAGAATATGCTGATTTATTAAGTATTCTGCGTACGAAAGTCGGTCGAATAATTATTAATGGTTTTTCAACGAGCGCTGAAGTCTGCGCTTCGATTGTTCACGGCGGCCCTTATCCAGCAACAACAAGCGCACACATGACATCGATTGGAACATTGGCGATTGAACGTTTTGTTCGCCCCATTTGTTTTCAAAACTTTCCGCAAAACACACTGCCAGATCAATTGAAAGATACCAATCCCATGGGAATTTGGCGAAAGGTAAATGATGAATTCATGAGATCAGTAATTAAAAATAAATAAAGGGAAAGGTGATGAGTATTAAAATAACCGGTGTAACCGCTAGAGATATTCGTTTTCCAACTTCAAAAAATCTCGATGGTTCTGATGCGATGAATAAAGATCCCGATTATTCTGCAGCCTATGTGACATTGCATACCGATCAAAAAGGTTTGCAAGGCGATGGCATGACTTTCACTATCGGTCGCGGTAATGAAGTTTGCGTTGCTGCAATAAATTCATTAGCCCCTTTAATTATTGATCACACACTCGAAGAATTTACCAAGGACATGGGCACGTTTTGGCACTACATCACTCATGACAGTCAAATACGTTGGATTGGGCCGGAAAAAGGCGCCATTCATATGGCAACAGGTGCAATTGTGAATGCCGTCTGGGATTTATGGGCAAAGGTAGAAGGTAAGCCCGTTTGGCAATTGGTTGTCGATATGACGCCAGAAGAATTAATCCACTGTCTCGACTTTACGTATTTAACCGATGTGTTAACCAAAGAAGAAGCGCTGAAAATGCTACAAAAACAAGCGCCAACTAAAGCGAAACGCAAACAAGAAATGCTTGATAAAGGCTATCCAGCGTATACCACCTCCGCTGGTTGGCTAGGTTATTCTGATGAAAAATTAAAACGTTTATGCAAAGAAGCCATCGATGAAGGTTGGAATCATATTAAATTAAAAGTGGGTGGCAGTTTAATAGATGATAAGCGACGTTGTGGCATTGTGCGCGAAGTCATTGGCTCGGATCGTAAATTAATGTTGGATGCAAATCAAAGATGGGATGTGCCAGAAGCCATTGCTTGGATGCAAGGATTACAAGAATTTAATCCTTGGTTTATCGAAGAACCAACAAGTCCTGATGATGTCTTAGGTCATAAAAAAATACGTGAAGCCATCAAGCCAATTGGAGTTGCAACAGGTGAACAATGTCAAAATCGTATTATGTTCAAACAATTTCTTGAATCCGGTGCGATTGATATTTGTCAAATCGACAGTTGTCGAGTCGGTGGTGTGAATGAAGTCATCACCATTTTATTGATGGCTGCAAAATTTAATATTCCGGTTTGTCCGCATGCCGGTGGTGTTGGTTTATGCGAATACGTGCAGCATTTATCATTGATCGATTTTATCTGCATTTCAGGTTCAACAGAAAATCGCGTATTAGAATATGTTGATCACTTGCACGAACATTTTGTTGACCCAGTCACAATGAAAAGCGGACATTATATGCCGCCAACAAAACCCGGTTATAGCATTACGATGTATCCAGCTTCATTGGATGCTTTCGAATTTCCGAATGGCAAGGAGTGGCGTTAAGGATCATGATGTTTGAAAAAAATCTGAGTGATCTTGTGGTGCAAATTCTGGTAGACGCTGGCGTAAAACGTGCGTACGGCGTTCCAGGTGATGCAACCGATTTAATACTAGCGTCGATTCACAAGCGCAAAGATATTGATTTTTTTCTCACCCGCCACGAAGAAGGCGCGGGATTTATGGCGTCTGCTGCAAGCAAGCTCACGGGTGAATTGGGTGTGGTGCTTACGGCGCAAGGTCCTGGTGCTGCGCACATGTTGAATGCCATGTACGATGCAAAATTAGATAAGGTGCCGATGCTGGTCATTACCGGACAAGTAGAAAGTGCCATGATCGGCACGAATACGGTTCAAGAAATTAATCAAATTTTGTTATTTGAAGACGTGGCTTGTTTTAATCGTGAAGTGCGTTCGGCTAATAATCTTGTCGATGTGTTGCAATTAGCCATTCAAACGGCCTATGTTAAAAAAGGCGTTGCACATGTTTCAATTGCAACCGATGTTTTGCGAAAGTCCATGATAAAGTATGTTTCCAATACGGCGGCCTATCATTTGCCACATCATTTAATTCCAGACGATCAGATACTGCAAAAAGCAGCAGACATTTTAAATAGCAAAAAAAATGTAACAATATTGTATGGCGGTGGTTGTTTGCATGCACGTGAAGAATTGCTGGCAGTCGCAGAAATTTTATCAGCGCCGATCGTGCATACAGTTCGCTCAAAAGACATTATTGACAATAATCATCCGCATTATGCTGGCGGAATAGGTTTTAAAGGTTCAAAAAACGGCTGTCATTTTGTAAAAGATTGCGATGCGTTATTAATTGTAGGGTGTAGTTTTGCATGGCGACAATTTTATCCAAGTGCTGTGCCGATTATTCAAATTGACAATGATCCTTCAAAAATTGGTATCCGTTGTAATTTAGAAATTGGATTATTGGGAGATGCAAAAAAGTCATTGAAATTGTTGGCGTCAAAATTACAGAAAAAATCAGAGTCGACATTTTTAAAAGAAGCGCAAGCGTCGCACATAAAAGCCATTGAAACATTAGACAAACAAGCCATGTTAAAAAATGACGCGCATTTGGTTGAATCCCCTATGCTCACCTACATTATTAGCAAATATTTATCGGAAGATGCCGTTGTAACCGTTGATGCAGGCACTGTTTCTGTTTGGGCGAATAATTGGTTACGTTTAAATGGCAAGCAACGTTTAATTGGATCAACTGAATTAGGTACGATGGGCTATGGTATGCCGGCAGCACTAGGGTGCCAAGTTGCGATGCCTAATCGACAAGTGGTTGCTTTATGTGGTGATGGTGGATTTCAAATGACGATGGCGGATTTCTCAACCGCCGTTAAATACAATTTACCGATTACGGTTGTGATTTATAATAATTTCGCTTATCGCTTTATTGAGCTTGAGCAAATGCATGAAGGCGTTGCATTGTGTTATACGAAGCTCAACAATCCCGATTATGCAAAATTAGCGGAGACGTTTGGCGGTGTTGGTTTTACGGTTACCAAACCCAGTGAAATTGAACCGGCAATTCAACAAGCATTTGCATCAAAAAAACCTGCTATTGTGGATGTTCATGTTGATCCCAATGAATTAATTAAACCAACGCACCTGACGCTTTCAATGATTAGTCATTTTATTGAAAGCACAATGAAATCAAAGTTAGCAAAGAGTAATGACCAGTATTGAAATATGAACTAAAAACATGCGTATTTTTTTGGATGTAAAAAATGAATTTAAACACGCAAGCCATTTTTAACAAATCTACCATGGGAAATATTTTTAGGAATACATTAGGGTCTTATATGGACTCGCCCCTATTGTAAAGAATAACGTCTTGTTAAATCGAAAATGGTAAAGATTGCGGTCATATATCCGGCATCTCAGTGCATGACTGGTGCCTTAATGAAATTCGCGCGTTTCCTCCTTATCTGTTGGCGGCTTTTTTAAAGCCAAGGCCCTAATCAGGCTCTGAAAACGCTGGTCTCACCTATTTGTCATTAACGTGATTTTATTCCTCGCAATTCCGGTGAGTTTTTTAAAAAATAATTTTTTATTTTTATTAAGCTGCTTTTCGATAAGTTTCACCGCTTAACAAAAGCGCCATTGCAATTCTCGCATTTTTATTCGCCAAAGCCACCGCGGCACGATTCATGCCTCGCTCATTGACGAGTCTCTGTATCCAACGACTACGCGCATCTTTTTTATTACTTGCGCGCACCACAACCGATCTGGCGCCATGGATCAACATTCGACGAGTAAATTCATCACCTCGTTTACTGATCCCAAGTAATTTTTGAGTATCTCCGCTAGAGTATTGTTTTGGAACTAATCCAAGAAATGCGGCAAAATGCCTACCATTTTTAAAACCAGAACCATTACCCGCTGCCGTTATTAATGCGGCTGCAGAAATTAAACCAACTCCTTCGATTTCTAGCAACCGCTGACAACGCTCATCTTTTTTTATTAACGATTGCAGTGACTTTTTTATTCCGCAATTCAAACGGGCCGACAATATGGCATGATTACGATGGAACAGCATATCACCGATTTACTCGAAGCTGGCATCATTCAACCGAAAGCAGATGCTAAGAATGAGACGGAAGAAGAATTCTGATGCAAATAATATGGAACACACTCGCTACCGCTCGTGTCTGTGTCCAAAATAACTAGACGCGAGCGGTAGCGAGCGAAGTTTCACGCACTTGCTTCGCTGCGCTGCGCGCGAAATGAATTCGCGTGTCTGTGTCCGTCGTAAACGTGTGAGATATCCCTATACGCTTAGTGAGTCAACGCTGCTTTTTTGGCAACATCTTCAGTCAGCCCGCGTAATTTATTTATTCCCTTTTTTTCTAAAAATAATCCTACTCGTCCAGCGCTATAATTAACAAGTGCAGCGACAACACCGATTCGCATCATTTCTAAACCTGTATTGACGAAAAACGCCGCTGTATTGCCGGATATTTTTGCCGATTGCTCCGAGCAACCAGCTTTTTGCAAAAGATTACTAATAATCATTGCAATGACTGAGTTATGTCGAAGTAATCGTTTTACCACGGGGGAAAAGCCATTTTGTGCTGCGAAAAACAGTGCTGTAACTCCAGTCTTGGATCTTAATATGGGATCTGCACCCGCTTGAAGCAATATATTTACTATGGCCAAGTCACCAACATATGCAGCAAGCATCAACGCAGAAAAACCTTCGTTATCCTGCGCATCAATCAAGATATTTTTTTCTTGAAGTAATCGTTTTACGACATCAACTCTTTTTTTATGAGCAGCAAAAATTAATAGCGTTCCGCCTAATCTCGTTCTGTAATTAACATCTATATTCTGAGACAATAAAAAATTAATACCGTCTAACTTATCTTGTGAAATAAAAACTGTAGCAGGTGACCCTGCACCAGCCGACATATTAAGATCAACTTTATTTTCAATTAAATAGTTCCACAACTCCGGGACATTGTCATTACGCGCCATTCTTTGTGCCGCAATATACGGTAAATTTTCGCCATCTAATGAAAAATTTGATGGATGAATACCCCTTTGCTCTAAATAGGTCTTAATATAGGCTGCATTATTATCAGTTGATGTATGCAAATAAGCTGTCACAACGCCATACAGCTCTAGTTGTTGTTCTGTTATATTTATTTCTAGCGTATCTAATTCAAGTGATATAAAAGAGACATCAAATGTTTTTAATGCTGCATAGTAATCAAGTAATTTTTGATCGATATGAGATCTAATTCCATGAGGCGAATTGAATACTGTTTCAGGCAATAATGCGCGATACATAAATAAACTTTTTTCAGTTAATCGAGCAATCGCTGTTTCTTCAGGAGATTCACAAAGAATATGTGCAAACTCCACCATTGGATCAAAACAGTTGCGCGTAATTCCAGCAAGCATATCGTTATATATAATATGATAAAAAGTGAAAGTATTTTCAGGCCCGTGTGTTATTAATGTTGAACCTACCGGAAGATGCTCAACCGCATGAATAGCGCGCCCACCGAAACAACTCCAGACGTGCACTTGCAGCCCATTCAAATTTTTATTTTTTGCAAAATGCTGAGTAATATACGTGAATAAAAGATCGGTGCTGGTAAACTTATCCTGCGTTAAAACACTTTCAGAAAGTAAGGGTAACAAGGGTATTTTAACAAAATGTTTTTTTTCATCAGTACCACGCGCACCATGTGCGTCAATATCAATACGCGTACGTGGACCGATTGCATTTTCTATCATCCCATAATCAGAGGATGTCGTAATAATTGCTACTTTTTTACCAGCATTTTTCAACTCAGTGAATTTTTTTATAATAGGATCGTCATTAATATCGGGCCCCAGAATAAAAATAAAATCAAATGGTGTTGTATGATCTATTTCAACGGTTAAATTTCGCATATTAAATTATCTTGATGCAATAGTGAAAATCGCAGCAAAATTCTATCAGGAACCAGAATAAAAATGGTCTTTTTTTACCATATAATGGAACCTTAAGGTGAGTTACTTAAACAAATTAAAGCGAAAATGGAACACACTCGCTACCGCTCGTGTCTGTGTCCAAAATAACTAGACGCGAGCGGTAGCGAGCGAAGTTTCACGCACTTGCTTCGCTGCGCTGCGCGCGAAATGAATTCGCGCTTGCACTCAAGGGGGAGAACCGCGATTCCCCCTCTTGAGAATTCTCCATCGCGTAATGAGAGTTTCGCTTGCTGCGAAACTCCTGCTTGCCTGACGCGGGACGTGACTAACATTTGAGATCGCATGGCAATTTATAGGCGAAAATTTTTTTGCTCTTTTGTCAAAAAATCCTGAAGCTCATGCTGTTTTAAAAAAACCAAATCTTTTTGAATCACTGTTGAAATTAATTTCTCAACATTTTTGTTGAGATGTTGCGTTAACTCCCCATGCGTTTTTGGCGAAGCAATCACGGTCAATTCGTTAAATTTTTGCTGCTTCCTTGCTTCATCTAACATATGACTGATTTCAACCATAAACTGATTGATTTTAATCTGCTTAGGATCTGTTTGCTGTGCGTAGGCGCCATGACCGCCACCATTGCTTTGATAACGACCCGGACCATCAGAAACCAAATCAGAATCTTTTTCACGATTTTCCGGATGATGAATTTCCTGAATCAGTGTTAACTGTTGATCTTTTTTTGAAAAAGAAAAAATTCGACATTGATTTGAGTTGAGCAGCAAAATCCAATACATAATTACCCTTAATTATTGCGCCAACTGCTGTAACCGAATGCTGGCTAATTGCGCAGCTGTCGAGCCCGGATAACTTTTCTTGATTTTTATGAATTCTGCGCGCGCTTTATCTGTTTCGCCGGTCGCTGCATGAATCATCGCAATCTTTAATTGCGCGTCAGGTACTTTATTAGAGCTTGGGTATTGCGTCACAATCATTTCAAATTCTGATTGCGCTGCATCATATTTTTGATTCATCAATGCAATTTCACCCAGCCAAAAATGCGCGTTCACTGCAAACTGACCTTTGGGATAATTCACTAAGTATTGCTTAAATGCCGCATCAGCATGATCAAAATGTTTTTGCGACAGTAACTGAAAAGCTTTGCCATAAGCACCTGCATCATCAGAAGAAACAGGAGCAAATGAAGTTTTAGCGGTGGATGAAGATATGTCTGAAGCGGCAGCGCTGGCCTGTGATTTTGAGCCAATGCGTTGCGATAAATCTTGATAAAAATCTTTTTGCTGCGTTTTCAGTGTCTCTAATTCATGTCGCGCCACTTCCAACTTGCCTTGCAACTCCGACACTTTTTGCTGCAAATCACTCACTTGCTGTGGCAAATTCATTTGCGTTAAATTCGACATTTGTTGTTGAACATGTGACAAACGATCATCCACAGAACCACCCGTTGATTGCCATTCTTGTTGCGGAACTGCGGCAGGCGACTCGGATTGAGCGGAAGATCCAGTTGATTGAGATGCAGACGTCGGCTGCGAGGCGGGCGTTGCCGTAGTTGAAGGAGTGTTCGTCACTGGCTGCCAACCAGAATTGTCGCTGCCAGTTGTGCCGCTCGACGTGGCACTACTTGAATCCGCTTGCGCATTGGCAACATCTTGATTGATGTCAACCACCGGCGCTTCATCTGCAAACACCGCAAACGAACCAGACAACAAGCCAATCAGTAAAACTAAACCCGCCTTGTGCATAACGTTAGCCCTTTTGCTTTAAGAGTTCCCGCTGAGAATAAAATTTTCATCTTTGGATGATCTTGAACGATAATTTATTTCGAAAATGCTCATTGACTGACGCGTCAACTGCGCTTTTCTCAACAAATTATCGTTCAATCTCATCTCAAATCTGAAAATTTAAGTTAATCAACCCTCAGAGCGGAAACTACTGTTTTTGTTTATAAATAAAATTCACGCGGCGATTGAGCGCCCAAGCATGCTCATCATTACCAGCAACTGCCGGATTTTCTTTTCCGTAGCTCACCATTTGGATCTGCGATGGACGCACGCCATCTTGTTCCATGATGCGACCAACGCTTTGATCACGTCGCCAACCCAAGCCCACATTATATTCTCGGCTGCCGCGATTGTCTGTATTTCCTTCCAACCGCACACGCGCTGCTTGGTGAGAGGCTAAATAATTCGATTGTGTTGTCAGCGCTTGCATGTCACTGGAGCTTAAACCGCTTTTATCAAAACCAAAGTAATACGTTTGATTCGAAGGTGCCTTCAAAGAATTGGTCGCAAATCCTTCGGAGTTGGTTGCATAACCCGCGCCACCTTGCATGCCATACGATTCCGCGCCTTGAGAGCCAGAACCGCTGTTTGCAGAAGACGGTTTCTTCGAGCAAGAAGTTAATGCCAAGCTGCACACTGCAAGTGCAACCACTGATAAAGTAACGATCCGTTTTTTCATCATACAAACCTCAAATTAATTTACAAATAGGGTGACCAAGATGGATCCTGCACATCCCCCGCTTCCGAAGGCAGTCGCAACTTAACACGTCCATCCAAAGACACGAGACCCAACACCGAACGACCATCCATTCGTGTTCCGTATAATATCATTTTTCCGTTCGGCGCTACACTAGGGGAATCATCTGATCCAGAATTCGTCAGCACCGTCAGCCGCCCCGACGATAAATCTTGTTTAGCGATATTAAAATTTCCATTGTCACGATGCATCATCACGAGCGTATGATCTTGTGGTGTCAAACACGCACGCGCATTGTAATCACCATCAAATGTCACGCGCTCAGTCTCCCCTGTTGCGAAATTATAACGATAAATTTGCAAACCACCGGCGCGATCAGAACTAAAAAATAATGTGTTACCGTTGCGAGACCACACGGGCTCAGTATTAATCGAATAATCGTTAGTAATTTGCGTTAATTTTTTGGTGGCAAGATTCATCACATAGATATTCGGATTGCCGTTTAACGTTAACACCAACGCCATCCGATGACCATTCGGCGAAAATGCCGGCGCGCCGTTAATGCCTGGAAATCTCGATAATAATTCGCGCGCCCCCGTCGCTAAATTTTGCAAATAAATCGCGGCCTGATGATTTTCAAATGACACATATGCCAAAAAACGACCGTTTGGCATCCACGTAGGCGACATCATGGGCTCACTCGACGTTAATAATACTTGTGGATGAAATCCATCTTGATCGGCCACTACCAGCTGATATCGCGTAGTGCCATTTTGAACGCGTTGCGCCAATACATACGCAATTTTCGTGTTAAAAATGCCGCGCACGCCCGTTAATTTTTCGTAAATTAAATCACTGATGTGATGCGCCAGTCCGCGCAACGCACTTTGCGACGCCGAAAAACTATCATTCAATAAAATAGCGGAGGCTGCGCCTTGATTCATGTTCGCATACAGATCGATGAGCTGAAATGAAACCACATAATGATCGCCCTCTTGCTGCACTCGGCCAGTCACAATGTCGCTCGCCCCTTGTTTTCGCCAATAGCTGGTATCGACAGATGATTGAATAGGAAGGAGTGCAAGCTTACCAAGCGGTTTTATTAAAAATTGTCCGCTATTCTGCAAATCCGTACTAATCACTTGTGAAATTGTTGTATTTCCCGGCACATTGTTTGCTTGATCCTGAAACGGAACAATGATGATGGGAATTGCGGCATTCACGCCTTGCGTTAATTCGATGCGAAGCGCTGCATGCGCCGTGGAGAATAAAAACAAAAATGCAAAAAAATATTTTGAAATGGAACGCATAAAAACTCCGAATCAATTGCGTAAAATGCTACGCTTTTTTATAATGAAAACAATACCGATCATCCAATATTCATATAGCCTTTCGGGCTCAACGTTAAAATCAATTGGCGAAAATGATCAAACTGATCAGACTCTGTCGGCACAGGCAGCGGGGACGACTGCACAATCGCGGTTTTCGCTGATTGATCAAGTGCTGCATCACCACTGCTTTTCACTAAATTTATCGATAAAATCACACCGCCTGGCGCGACACTGACTGAATAAACACATTGCAATTGATCATTCACCGTAGGAATTCTCCAATTAGATTGAATGAGCGATAAAATTTCTGCTTTATATTTATCAATCACGCCTTGATTTTCTTGTGTTTGCACTTGCAACAATTCTTTTTTCTCACTTTGCAATTGCTGCTGCACTAATGCTTGTTGCAATTTTTTTTGCGCTGCTAATAATTTTTTTTGTTTTTCTTTTTCTGCTAATGCTTTTTGTGTTGCGGCAATTTTAGCTTGCTCAATTCTTTGTGCTTGTAATTTTTTCAACTGAATTTCTTCTTTTATTTTCAACGCCAAAGCAATTTTCGCTTGTTTTTCTGCTACTAATTTTTCGGCTGCTTCGTGCTGCGCTTTTTCTATTGCATGCACTTGTGTGCTCACAGCAATTTCTGAAACCGCGTTAACTTGAATCACTTTCGCTGAATTTTGCAAGGCGGCTGGATAGCGAAACTGCGTGGGCGCAAAGCTCAACACCAAAACAAGCACAAGCACCGCATGTAACGCAATGGCAGCAAACAAAGGCTTGCGATAGAAAGGTGTGTTTTTCATCATACTCATTGAATTTTACGCAACGTCTGTTGATAATGAAACGAGAAGCGCAAAGGAGTCAATATGCTGTCCGGTTTACTCACCTATCACCCAGTCAACACCCCGATCAGACTACTTTCCCAATGTCATCAGAAAAATCCTGAATTGCAATTTCTAGTATGTGAGAATAGCGACCCCAGTCTGCTGACCGTGTATTATATCGATACCAATGGTCTTGCGCATCAATTTGACGTGCATGAACATCCTGGAAACAATGGCTCCGTTGAAAAACTCATTATCGATTTACTGATGACCATGCCACACGATCTGTCACACTGCCCTTACCACCCCAATCAACCCGACAAAATTACGCAGTGGTATCGAGACATTATTAAAAAGCACCAAGCTGTCTTGGACCCTGCGGAAGTTATCACCGCAATCAAACAAGTTGCTGCCGGCAAACGTGGAAGCTTCTGGAAAAGATTGATGCCCGTCACCCCGCGAGCGACGCGTCACCAGACAACTCCATCTGTCTAATCCTCGAAAATGTACGCGCTCTTAGAAGCTGTTTGGTTAAACTACTATCATGGCCATCATGCGTTGATTTTTTGCGCTCCGATGCTCATTTACTGAAATGTAATGCGCTTCGGTGCTCAAAAATCAACGCATTCTGGCGCATGCTAGCGTTTAACCAAACAGCTTCTTAGCTTCGTCGAGTAATCTATTACATCAACTGGTTGACAGTTCTCGTTGATCGGAGGTAGGATTGTCTGTACATCAACCGACATTGATATCTTGAAAGCCCTAAGCCCCTCGACGATGCTAATATGCATTTTCTGCTTAGGCGAATAAAAACCCCGCGAAAGCGGGGTTTTTTTTGAGACATGTTTTTCTCTGAGTTGCGCAGGCTTACATCATTCCACCCATGCCGCCCATTCCACCCATGCCGCCGCCTTCGCCGCCGCCATGGCCATGTTCTTCTTTCTTCGGTAACTCAGTCACCATGCATTCGGTCGTGATCATGAGTCCTGCGATGGACGCCGCATTTTGTAATGCAGTGCGGGTCACTTTGGTGGGATCCAAAATTCCCATCTCAATCATGTCACCGAATTCGTTGGTCGCTGCGTTGTAACCAAAACTGTCGGATTTGCTTTCAATCACTTTCGCCAAAATCACAGGTGCTTCTTCGCCTGCGTTTCTAACGATTTGACGCAAAGGCGCTTGCATTGCGCGTCGCGCAATTTCAACACCGACACGTTGATCTTCGTTATCGACTTTCACTTTACTAATCGCGCGTGATGCACGAATCAGTGCGACACCGCCGCCAGGAACCACGCCTTCTTCAACCGCCGCACGAGTTGCGTGCAATGCATCTTCAACGCGCGCTTTCCTTTCTTTCATTTCGATTTCGGTTGCGGCACCCACTTTGATTACGGCAACACCGCCAGCCAATTTTGCCAAACGTTCTTGCAGTTTTTCACGATCATAGTCAGAAGTGGTGTCATCAATTTCACGACGGATCAGCTCGATGCGACCCTTGATTTCTTTGCTGTCACCTGCGCCACCGATAATGGTTGTATTTTCCTTGGTAACCACCACGCGTTTTGCGGAGCCTAAATCATTCAAGGAAGCGCTTTCGAGCGTCAAGCCCACTTCTTCGGAAATCACTTTCGCACCAGACAATGTCGCGATATCTTGCAACATCGCTTTGCGACGATCACCAAAACCAGGTGCTTTAACACCAGCAACTTTTACAATGCCACGAATGGTATTCACCACTAATGTTGCCAATGCTTCGCCTTCGATATCTTCAGCAATAATCAATAACGGTTTGCCGGATTTTGCGACAGCTTCTAACACGGGCAGCATTTCTCGAATATTACTGATCTTTTTATCCACCAATAAAATATAGGGCGCTTCTAATTCCGCGCTCATGCTTTGCTGATTGTTGATGAAGTAAGGAGATAGATAACCACGGTCAAATTGCATTCCTTCCACCACAGACAATTCGTTTTCTAAACCAGAACCATCTTCGACTGTGATAACGCCTTCTTTACCCACTTTTTCCATCGCTTGCGCAATGAGTTTTCCAATGATGTCATCCGAATTTGCAGAAATCGTGCCGACTTGCGCGATTGCTTTATTGTCTGTGCAGGGCTTGGAAATCAATTTCAATTCTTCCACCACCGCAATAACCGCTTTTTCGATACCCCGTTTTAAATCCATGGGGTTCATGCCAGCTGCGACTGAACGAATGCCTTCGCTCAAAATCGCTTCTGCTAACACAGTTGCAGTCGTTGTGCCGTCGCCAGCTAAATCTGATGTTTGAGACGCCACTTCTTTCACCATTTGCGCGCCCATGTTTTCAAACTTATCAGCCAATTCGATTTCTTTGGCAACACTCACACCGTCTTTGGTGATGGTGGGTGCGCCAAAAGATTTATCTAGCACCACATTGCGACCACGCGGCCCCAACGTTACTTTTACGGCACCAGCTAATTTACTTACACCGCTTGCCATCGCATGCAGTGCTTCAGATCCAAATCGTAATTCTTTTGCAGACATTGTTATAACCTCTTGTTGTTATTTTTACTTTTCGATAATTCCCATGATGTCTTCTTCGCGCATCACGATGAGTTCTTGGCCTTCAATTTTGATTTCGGTGCCAGAATATTTTCCAAACACCACGGTGTCGCCTTTTTTAACAGCCAACGGTACTACTTTTCCGTCCGTCAACATTTTTCCAGCGCCAATTGCCATCACGGTACCGCGGACTGGTTTTTCCGCTGCGGTATCTGGGATAACAATGCCACCGGCAGATGTACGTTCTTCATCTAATCGCTTGATTACCACGCGATCGTGTAATGGTCTAATATTCACTTTTCTATCTCCTCAACTTAAAAATAATGCCAAATGGGTTCGGGGTCACAAGCATACTCGCTAATGCACCCGATGAGCAAGAAGTATGGGCGGTTTATAAAAATTCAAGCGGCGCTTCAAGAAAATCGCTCAGAAGCTGCCTGATTAAACTACTATCATGACCATAATGCGCCGATTTTTTGCGCTCCGATGCTCATTTACTGAAATGTAAACTGCGCTTCGGTGCTCAAAAATCAACGCATTCTGGCGCATGCTAGCGTTTAACCAGACAGCTTCTTATTTTAATTTAAAATCGCATTCCAATGGATTTTGCAAATAACCAAAAGCATTTTGCAATGTTTCTTTCAATTTCCACGGTGGATTAACCAATAAAAGTCCGCACGAAGACAGCTGATTTTCACTCTCAGCGGAGCGCAATGTACATTCCACAATGACACGTGATTTGGCAAGTAACGTCACTACGCCATAAAATTGCTGCACATACTTGCGATTTTTAATGGGGTACCAAATCATGATCGGCGCATTTTTCCAATGCGATAATATTTTTGAAACACTTGCGACAATACTTTCAAACTCATCTTTTTTTTCAAACGGCGGATCAATCAATACCATGCCGCGTTTTAATTTTGGCGGCAAAAAAGCTTTCAAACCCAAATAACCATCGAGATGATGAATTGCCACTTGCTTATCTTTTCCCATATTATTTTTCAGTGTGACCACATCTTCACGATGCAATTCACACAAAATCATTTGATCGTGATCGCGCAATAATTCGCGCGCAAAAATAGGGGACCCGGGATAATACCGAAAATCAAGCGCATTATATTTTTTCACAATCGCAAGATAATTTTGCACCACCGTTGGCATACCATTTTTTTCGGCCAACAATAATTTGACAACGCCATTTTTGTATTCACATTTTTTTTGCGCAGCTTCAGCATGCAAGTCGTACAACCCTATTCCTGCGTGCGTATCCAAAAAACAAAAGGGTGTTTCTTTTTGCGCGAGTTTTTCGAGCAATGCAATCAGAGCGATGTGTTTAACGACATCGGCAAAACTTCCAGCATGATAAAAGTGGCGATAGTTCATAATAGTGATATCAAATCAGAACCGCGAGTGTTAACAAGCGGATAATACAGGGCATTTTAAAATGCAATAAAAATCGCGTTTTGAAATGGAATTGGTATAATATGACATTATTTCTCTAACTGTCGAGGGATTTGTGAAAAACACCTATCAAACTGAACGCGAACTCAACGTCGATGGAAAAACCTATCACTATTTCAGCCTGCCCGCACTGGCTGAAAAACATTTTCCAGGGATTCGTCAATTGCCCTTTTCGCTGAAAATTCTCTTGGAAAATCAGCTCAGAAATGAAGATGGTGAAGTCACGACTGCTAAAGACATCAGCGCGTTTTCTGATTGGCTTTCTCAAAAACATTCAGATCACGAAATTGCGTATCGCCCTGCGCGCGTTTTAATGCAGGATTTTACGGGTGTTCCCGCAGTGGTGGATTTAGCAGCGATGCGAAATGCCATGCAAGATTTAAAAGGCGATGCTGACAAAATTAATCCGCTATGTCCCGTGGATTTAATCATTGATCACTCCGTGCAAGTCGATCAATACGGAAACGATCATTCATTTGCCGCTAACGTGAAAATTGAAATGGATCGCAACCACGAGCGTTACACATTTTTAAAATGGGGCCAAAAAACATTTGCAGATTTTCAAGTGGTGCCGCCCGGCACTGGCATTTGCCATCAAGTAAATTTGGAATATTTAGGTCACGTGGTGCGTTCACAAAATAAAAAACAAAAAAATTATGCATTTCCCGACACACTCGTTGGCACTGACAGCCACACCACCATGATTAATGGTTTGGGAATTTTAGGTTGGGGTGTCGGCGGCATTGAAGCAGAAGCAGCGATGCTCGGCCAACCCGTTTCGATGTTAATTCCCGACGTCGTTGGTTTTCGCTTAGACGGAAAATTAAAAGAAGGAATCACCGCGACCGATTTGGTATTAACTGTCACCAACATGCTGCGACAAAAAGGGGTTGTTGGAAAATTTGTTGAATTTTATGGGCCCGGATTAAAACATTTGCCGCTCGCCGATCGCGCAACGATTGCAAATATGTCGCCAGAGTATGGCGCGACATGCGGATTATTTCCCATCGACGATGAAACCATTAAATATTTAACGCTCACCAATCGCGATGAAAACACCATTGCGCTCGTGAAAGCTTACGCGCAAACACAAGGCATGTGGCACGATGAACACAGCGTTGAGCCTGTATTTTCCGATACATTGCAATTAAATTTATCGGATGTGGTGCCGAGCGTTGCGGGCCCAAAACGTCCGCAAGATCGCGTCGCTATCACTGCATTGCCGCAAACTGTTAAACAAATATTTGAAACAAATAAAATTGATGGTGCTAAAAAATATCCGACCGATGCCGGATTTGACTTGCATCATGGAGATCTTGTAATTGCTGCAATTACAAGCTGCACCAACACTTCCAATCCATCCGTTATGCTCGCTGCAGGATTGCTCGCGAAAAAAGCGGTGGAAAAAGGATTGTCCGCAAAACCGTGGGTTAAATCATCGCTCGCCCCCGGATCAAAAGTCGTCACTGATTATTTAAAAAAAGCAGATTTAACAAAATATTTAGATCAATTGGGATTTTATTTGGTGGGTTATGGATGCACCACTTGCATCGGTAATTCTGGCCCACTCAATGAACCTATCAGCAACACCATCAATAAAAATCAATTGACGGTTTGCGCTGTGTTATCAGGAAATCGTAATTTCGAAGGCCGCATTCATCCGCAAGTGCGCGCAAATTGGTTGGCATCGCCCCCGCTCGTTGTCGCTTACGCATTAGCTGGCACGATGAATATTGATCTCTCGCGCGATCCCATTGGCGAAAATAATCACGGTGAAAAAATTTATTTAAAAGATATTTGGCCGACATCTGCGGAAATTTCTGCGGCGCAACTAAATGTTGAACGCAGCATGTTCACCAAAGAATACAGCGAAATTTTTGATGGCGACAGCACGTGGCAATCTATCCAAATGAAAGCGACAGAAACATATCATTGGGATCCCAAATCAACTTACGTAAAATTGCCGCCGTATTTTGATCACATGAAAACAACACTAGATGCACCAAAAGATATTTGCAACGCGCGTGTTTTAGCGATTTTTGGCGACAGCGTGACAACCGATCACATTTCACCCGCGGGTTCCATCAAACCGGATAGTCCTGCCGGAAATTATTTGAAAGCACATGGAGTTGCTGTTGCTGATTTTAATTCTTATGGTTCGCGTCGCGGCAATCACGAAATCATGATGCGCGGCACATTTGCTAATATTCGCATTCGCAATGAAATGTTAACGGATGTCGAAGGTGGTTTTACACTGCATTTTCCAGACAAAAAACAATTGTCGATTTACGACGCGGCGATGGAATATCAAAAAACAAAAACACCTTTAGTGATTTTTGCTGGCGCTGAATATGGCAGCGGATCATCGCGCGACTGGGCAGCCAAGGGAACATTATTACTTGGCGTGAAAGCCGTTATTGCAGAAAGTTTCGAACGTATTCACCGTTCTAATTTGATTGGCATGGGGGTGTTGCCATTGGAATTTATAAACGGCATTAATCGAAAAACACTCAAGCTCGATGGCGCTGAAATAATTTCCATCGACGGTATTGCGAACGACTTAACACCCGGAAAAAAATTGCCGTTGCACATCACGCGCGCGGATGGGAAAAAAGAAACGATAGAGGTGCGCTGTCGCATCGATACGAAAAACGAATTAACGTATTACCTAAATGGCGGAATTCTACAAACGGTGTTGCGTGGGTTATTGTAATATTAAATCGGGCTCGGCGGTCTTATTATTCGTTGCGGGTCATTATCACTGCTTGTTTTAGGTGCCTTTTCATAAGGCGGCAACGGAAAAAAATAAGGTGGTGGTGGTAGTGGTGATAGATAAGAAGGTTTCTGAGGATGTTTTAGTAGTTCTTTTATCTCAGCGTTCTTCGCATTTATCTCCCAAAAAGTATCCTGCCTGCGTTGCATGTTCAAAAATAAGTTCCGCAACGCCGAAACAATTTCGGTAGGAATCCCCTGTGATGTTGGCGATATAGGTCTTCTTAGAGTTCCTATCTCTGAAATTATTTGCAGCTTTTTTAATAAAAACGTGGACTGACGACTGAGTTGGGGGCTCTGCTGAATCTTGAGCTCCAATAGCACAATAATCTCCACTAATAGGGAGGATATCACCTCAAACTTTTCATTGATCTTGGTGGAAGCGAAAACCGCCGTGTACAACGCATTCAATGCGTCCGTCAACTCTTTGTCATCTGTCAACGTACCCCACAATCCTAGACTATCTGTTCTCATTTACAATCCACCTAATGATAATATTTTACCCATTATGAAACATAACTGCCCTGTTCCACAATCTAAAAATACTTAACGAAAAATTAACGTCGATGCAATATCGCGTGTTATTCTCAAGCCATGCGAAAAAAACTGCTGATCACAATTCTCGTTTATTTGCTCTGCCTGGTAAGCACCTTCGCAAGATCTCATATCGCACCACTATCACCCGATCAAGCATTTCAATTTTCAGCAACCGCCAAAGATTATCAAACCATTTTGTTGCAATGGAAAATTGCACCGCATTATTATTTATATCAAAAAGATTTTCGTTTCCATGTCATTAAACCTGAAAAAACGAAACTTGGCGATCCCATTTATCCCGCCGATACAATGACGCTCAACACATCACTTGGCAATTTCATCGTCTACAAAAATAATCTCGTGATTCCCGTGCCGATCATTGACGCCGCGCATAATAATATCACCGTGCAAGTGCATTATCAGGGCTGCTCACAATCCGGTTATTGTTATCCGCCCATCAGTAAAATTGTGGTCATGAATTTAAACGGAAATTATGGACAGCCTGTGTTTGGATTGAGTATCGACGTCGCGCCCGAAAACATTTCCGCATCCGCGCCATCACATTCATTTTTTTTCACGCTAATGAGTTTTTTTGGATTTGGTATTTTGTTGTCGTTCACACCCTGCATACTTCCCATGATTCCAATTTTATCGAGCATTATTATCGGACGACGGCAATTAACTCGCCCCCAAGCATTTTTATTATCGCTTTTTTATGTGCTCGGCATGGCAATCACTTATGCGGTGGCGGGCATTGTGTTTGGTTTTGTGGGAAGTAATTTATCAGCGGTGTTTCAAAATACGTGGGTCATCATCAGTTTCAGTGCGATTTTTGTCGTGATGGCTTTATCTTTATTTGGTTTATTTGAATTGCAATTGCCCGCCAAGCTGCAATCACTGATCAGCAATCAAAGTCATCATCAAAAAAATGGAACTTATTTTGGCGTGTTTGTCATGGGGATATTATCCACGCTGATTGTGTCGCCATGTGTAACGCCACCTTTGGTGGTTGCACTGGGATGGATTACGCAGCAAGGAGATATCGCTCTCGGCGGCGCCGCGTTATTTGTGCTGGGATTGGGAATGGGAGTGCCGTTATTATTGATTGGCGCGATAGGTGCGCATTGGTTGCCGAAAGCAGGGCGATGGATGAACGTCATTAAATACACGGTGGGTGTGTTATTGCTTGCCGTTGCATTCTCACTGCTGCTACGTGCTTTTCATTTTTCATCCACCTCCCAATTGAATTTTCAATCCGTGCAATCAGTAGAAATGGTGGAAACTGCTTTGCAACAAGCTCACAAAAAACCGGTGATGCTCGACTTCTACGCCGACTGGTGCATCGCCTGCAAAGAATTAGAAACGTTTACGTTCAGCGATCCTGCCGTCAAAAGCGCATTATCGCATTATGTGTTGCTCAGAGCCGATGTCACTAAAAACACACCGAAAGACCAACTGCTCGAGCAACACTTCGGCGTGATCGCGCCACCCACGATCCTATTCTTTAAAAATCAAGCGGAAATTCAAAATTCGCGCCTAATCGGGTACACCAATAAAAAACGGTTCTTGCAGCATCTTACACAAATCGGTCAATAACTTGCCAGCATCTGCAGAGATCTAGACAACATCGTGCGACTACGGCAGAATACGCCATGGCAAAAATATTGACTATTCACGGACCGAACTTGAACCTACTGGGCACGCGAGAACCCAAGGTGTATGGGTACGAGCGGCTCGAGGATATCAATAAGTTACTGCTTGAGCAAGCCCGGGAATTGGGTCACCTACTCATCTCTTTTCAAAGCAATGCTGAGCACGAGCTCATTGCCCGCATTCATCAAGCGCTGTATGAACAGATGGATATGATACTCATCAATCCCGCAGCTTTCACACATACCAGCATCGCACTACGCGACGCCTTGCTCTCAGTGAAAATTCCTTGTATTGAAATCCATTTAAGCAATATTTTTGCGCGCGAATCGTTTCGCCATCATTCTTTTTTCAGTGATATCGCCGTCGGTGTGATCACGGGTTTTAGTGCCAATAGTTATCGATTGGCGCTGCTCGCAGCACATGATTATTTAGCAAAACAGGGGGTTTCAGCGTGGACACGCGAAAAATTAGAAAGTTAATTGAGCTCGTGAAAGAAACGGGCATCGGCGAACTGGAAGTCAAATCAGGCGATGATTGTGTTCGCATTAATTGCCAACTCATTGCAGGCAATGCAACACCCGTCATCGCTGCAACAACGCCTGCGACAGCGACAGCACCCGCATCTACTGCTTCTGAAAAAAAACCCAAACATACTGAAGGTCATACGTTAAAATCCCCCATGGTCGGCACAATTTATTTATCCTCAGCACCAGGAACGCCGCCTTTCGTGAGTGTCGGTCAAAAAGTAAAAGTGGGTGATACATTGTGTTTGATTGAAGCGATGAAAATGTTTAACAAAATTGAAGCGGACAAGGCAGGCACCATCAGTGCGCGTTTGGTGGAAAACGAGCAACCCGTGGAATACGATCAACCATTATTTATTATCGAACCTTAATACTGGAATATAAAACACATGTTTAAAAAAGTGTTGATTGCCAATCGCGGCGAAATCGCTTTGCGCATTCACCGCGCATGCAAAGAATTAGGCATTAAAACGGTGGCAATTTATTCAACCGCCGATCAAGATTTAATGCACGTGCGCTTAGCAGATGAATCCGTTTGCATTGGCCCCGCAAGTTCCGCGCAAAGTTATTTGAATATTCCCGCGGTGATTAGCGCTGCAGAAATTGCACACGTGGATGCGATTCATCCAGGTTATGGTTTTCTCGCAGAAAATGCAGATTTTGCGGAACGTGTCGAACAAAGTGGATTTGTATTTATCGGACCAAAATCAGATACGATTAAATTAATGGGAAACAAAGTTTCTGCGATTCACACCATGAAAAAAGCAGGTGTGCCCTGCATTCCTGGTTCTGACGGCGCACTGACGAATGATCATGAGCATAATTTAAAAATTGCCAAACGTATTGGTTTTCCCGTGATTATTAAGGCATCGGGTGGTGGTGGTGGACGCGGCATGCGCGTCGTACACAACGAAGAAGAATTACAAAACGCCATTGCGATGACTAAAACAGAGGCGGCAGCGGCATTTGGCACCGACGAAGTTTACATGGAAAAATTTTTAGAAAATCCGCGCCACATTGAAATTCAAGTGTTGGGCGATGGTCAAGGTAATGCGATTCATTTAGGTGAACGTGATTGTTCTATGCAACGTCGTCATCAAAAAATTCTGGAAGAAGCGCCAGCGCCTGGCATTACGCAAGCGCAACGCAGTAAAATTGGTGACGTATGCGTGAAAGCATGCATCAACATTCATTATCGCGGTGCCGGCACATTTGAATTTTTATATGAAAATGGTGAATTTTATTTTATTGAAATGAATACGCGCGTACAGGTGGAACATCCCGTTACTGAAATGGTAACCGGTGTCGACATTGTGAAATCACAAATTCGCATCGCGAACGGGCAAAAATTATTATTCAAACAAGAAGACATTGAATGGCATGGTCATGCAATCGAATGTCGCATCAACGCCGAAGATCCTTACACTTTTTTGCCCTGCCCCGGCACGATCGCGGTGTATCATCCACCAGGCGGCATGGGCGTTCGCATCGATTCGCATATTTATACCGGATATAAAGTGCCGCCGTATTATGATTCACTGATTGGAAAATTAATCGTACACGCCATGACGCGCGACAATGCGCTCGCGCGCATGCAAAATGCATTAGAAGAAACTGTCATCGAGGGAATCAAAACCAACATTCCGCTACATCAAGAATTAATGGACGATTTGCATTTCAAAAAAGGCGCGCAAAATATTCATTATCTTGAACATAAGTTAAAGTTGAAAATATAACGTGTCGACATTGCCTTGTTTTTCTGCGCTACCGCTTCTATGCGCATGGTTGGACACGGACGCGAGACACCTGACACTCGGACATAGACGCGACCAGTAGGGAGCGAATTACTCAGGTTCCGTATAACTTGCATTATTTAAAATACATGTTTTTATATAAAATAGTACTTTAAAAGAGTCTAGTTTTGTTATATTCTTGTATTATACAGAAGTTAAGTTTTCAGGTACCCTAATGATAAAATTAATGCAAAGCCTCTTGGAGGAGTTTCACGATAAGTTGCATGCTTTTCAGGAAGGCATAACACGAGAAGTCACTTTTCCAAATGCACCGAACAAAATCATGGTGGCCATCGGCATGCGCAGAACAGGTAAAACCTATTTTTTGTTTCAAACAATAAAACAATTGCTTGAAAATAAAATACCCCTTTCTCGAATCCTATACGTCAATTTTGAAGATGATCGTTTATATCCGTTGACACAGGATAAATTGGGAAAACTAATCGATGCGTTTTATACGATTTATCCTGATAATCACGATAATTTATCCTATTTATTTTTAGATGAAATTCACAATGTCGACAATTGGGCTGTAACAGTAAGGCGGTTTTTCGACAGCAAAAAAGTGCGCATTTATCTGTCAGGATCATCATCAAAATTACTCGGCACTGAAATTGCAACATCGCTACGTGGTAGATCTCTAGCAACAGAAATTTGGCCATTGAATTTTTCGGAATTTTTACAGTGTGGAGTAGAAAAAAATATTATTAAAAAACCATTTGGAAAAAAAGGCGCAGATAAATTATCTAAAATATTTCAAGCTTACCTAAATCAAGGTGGTTTTCCAGAAATTATCCACAATGAAGTCAGCGATCAAATGAGCATATTACAAGAATATGTTAATGTTGTTATTTTAAAGGATATCATCGAGCGTCATAAAATTACGAATATCGCTTTGATCCGTTATTTAATTAAAATTATTTTGATGAATCCCGCCACTCATTTTTCAACAAATAAACTATTCAACGACCTCAAAAGTCAGGGTTACGCATTAAGCAGAGTAACCATTCATGAATATTTGAGTTATATTGAAGAAGCCTATTTGGCATTCATGATTCCGCTCTATTCAAAATCAACGCGAAAAGCACAAACCAACTCAAAAAAAATATACGCAATTGATACAGGTTTGGTTAATGCTTATAACTTAAGTTTCCACAAAAATTGGGGGCATAATTTTGAAAATTTTATTTTCTTAAATTTAAAAAGACAGCAACACGAGATTTACTATTATTTAACCGAAAATAGAAACGAAGTGGATTTTTTCACCAAGAGTCGGGATGGAAAATTAAATCTTTACCAGGTGGCATGGGATGTGGATGACCCAAAAACGCTGGAACGTGAAATGCGGGCATTACACGAAGCCGAACACGAATTAGGCATTAAAGGTAAATTAATTACGCCTGAAAATTATCTCACTGATTTTGTAAGCGATCGCCTATAAATAAAAATCCTGGACGTCGACAGTAACAGGTCGATCCCACCCAGACGCGACCGGGTGGGAGCGTTGTGCAATATTCACATTATTCATATGAAAAATGTGATATAATTCACATTATTCATACGAAAAATGTGATAAAAACTCATGAAACGTAATATATTCAATAAGTTACAAAATTGGCGGCATTCGACGTCACGCAAGCCCCTTATTTTACAGGGAGCACGACAAGTTGGTAAAACCTACATTCTAGAGTCCTTTGCAAAAGCCGAATTTAAACATTACGCCTACATCAATTTCGAGCAAGACGATCGCGCCAAACAAATTTTTGAGCGGGATTTAAAGCCGGAAAGAATTATCAAAGCGCTCGAATTGCATCTAGAAATAAAAATAATCGCAAACAATACGTTGATTTTTTTTGACGAAATCCAAGCGTGTCCCAACGCATTAAACAGCTTGAAATATTTTTGCGAACAAGCGAGCGAGTATTTTATTGCAGCGGCCGGATCATTGCTGGGAATTAAATTATCAAACGATAAGGGATTTCCCGTTGGTAAAGTCAATTTTTTAGAATTACACCCCATGTCATTTTTTGAATTTCTGCAAGCGCTGGGTAAAACGCAATTATCACAACATTTAATTGAATTAAATAAATTTGAACCGCTCAATACCGCGATTCACGATAACTTATGTGATCTATTAAAAATATATTTATATGTGGGCGGCATGCCGGAAGCCGTAAAAACATATATTGAAAAAGAAGATTTTTTTGCTGTGCGACAAGTGCAGGAAGAAATTATCAAAGCGTATTTACTGGATTTTGCAAAACATGCGCCCAACAATCAAATCATGAAAATCACCGGGATTTGGAATTCATTACCAGATCAGCTTGCCAAGGAAAATAAAAAATTTGTTTTTTCTATTTTAAAATCAGGAGCACGCGCACGTGAATATGAGATTGCGTTGCAATGGTTAATGGATGCGGGATTAATTTATATTTCATATAATATCACCACACCTAAATTACCGTTAAAAGCATATTTAGATCACAATGCATTTAAAATATATTGTCTGGATGTTGGTATACTGGGTGCATTATCTGATCTCGATGCAAAAATTATTTTAGAAAAAAATACATTATTTACAGAATTTAAAGGTGCTCTAACAGAAAATGTCGCGGCGCAATTATTGAAATGTGCTGGCATTAAACAATTATTTTATTGGACAAGCGCGCATACTGCGGAAGTAGATTTTATTGTGCCATTTGAAAATACTATTTTACCGCTTGAAATTAAATCCGGTACGTCAACCAAACAAAAAAGTTTAATGGTGTATGATGTGAAATACCAGCCCACTATCTTGAATCGCGCGAGTTTATTGAATCTCAAGCAAGACGGGAAATTATGCAATTATCCATTGTATCTGCTAGAAAAATTTCCGATTCGCTCGTAACTGCGAGTGTTGACGAGCGAATTATTTAGGTTGAGGTGCATCACCGTCCCGCGATCAAATCGCGGTCAGCGCCTGGAATAATTATTTATTTTTTATGCTCGCAGACACCTGTGTTTTCAACAAAAAAATCGTTTCTTTTCGAAGATGTGATTTAGCCCAATTTTTTTGCTTTTCATCCAGTAATTCACCAATGCCTGACAAAATACCTCTATCCGTTTTTTTTTCTAAAATAGCGATACACAGTGATACGGCTTTTTGATAAGTTGTTTTGGTTTGTTGCTCAACAATAATTTTATTCATGGGAAAATTGTTTTTTAGAAAAAACCATACATCATAGATATCACGATTGGTTTTTCCTTGGCGCTCAATCAGCGCAACCAACTTATTGGCAAATACATCTTCCTGATTCATGATAAGCATGGGAATGCCCAAATAATTTTCTACGTGGTACTGGGAACCAAACTGTCGTTTAGAAATTTCAACTTTAATATTTTGCAATCCACGACGATAAGATAAAAGAAAAAACAAAGTATATCGTTTATCGTAAAATTCTTTTATATCACCATATTGGTTTAAAATTATTTTTATCTTTTCAAAAACAATATGTGCAGATGCTTCGTCCAACAAATCAAAGTCCAGATCCACTGAAAAACGCCCAAGATGATAAAATAAAAAAGCCGCAGTTTCACCTTTGAAACCTAATAATGGACCTAATGAAATATCACTGTAAATGTCTTTTAATATCTGCAATAACAGATTTTTATGCATTGAAATATTAAGCATGATGACTCTCTTCGAAATAACGTGTTAATCGTTTTTCCATATTTTTATTCTCATACAACGGTAACATTTCAAAACATTTGTCCCAATTAATACTATTGAGATTATCAAAATAATATTCTTTATTTAGATAAATCGTGTCTAACAATGCCCTCTCCTTATCAGCAATAAAATAATAATCATATTGTGAAACACCTGTCCTATTGGTGAGTATGGAGTGTTTTATTTTTTTAAAAGAAAAATGATGATGATCGCAGTAAATTTCGCGACTCAAATAAGAAGCAACGAAAATTTTCCGATACGTCTGAAATACAACACCTGTCTGTACTAATACGGTTTCAAAACTAACATAGGCCGGTGTATATATTTTTGTTGCAAATTCCAATGCGCTATAGTTTTCATCTTTTGCGTAAAAACCTTTTCGAATTGAATACAGCGCGCCTGTTTTAACATAGTAATGAATTTTAGAGCGGAGCGAAGCGGCATCCGTCAACCCTAAACGCAGCGCAAGCTCTTTGAACGTAAACACAGTGTTGGGGGCTCGAAGCATGGTTTGCAGGACATTAGAATTCATAGTTTGAACCAAACATTGTTATATTTATCACTATTAGTTCAAATTATAGAAAACGGGGCTGTGTTTGTCAAGACTTTTCTCGAAACCGCGAGTGTTAACAAGCGGTTATCACAATACTTCAAACAAATTCTTCGAATTTTTAAGTTCGGGAATCAGTTCGGTGGTTTGACCAATTTGATATTGATTGCTGAGTTCATAAATTAATTTTAATATGGCGTAATCTTCGATGGCAAAACCAACAGAATCGAATAACGTAATTTCGGTATCATTTTCGCGGCCTTTTTTACGACCTGAAACAATTTCCCATAATTCCGCGTAAATTTTATCATCGCCACCTAATGATTGTATTTCACCTTCCGCTTTCGATTGTGGAAAATATTCGACGACAATTTTTGTTTTCGACAAAATGGCTTTGTCTAATTCTGTTTTGCCAGGACAATCACCGCCGATGCTATTCATGTGCAAGCCCGGATAAATCATATCTGCTTGCAACACATTGGCTTTTTTTTTGCTGGCGGTCGCGGTTGTGATAATGTCCACATCCACGACGACACTCGCTGCATCATCACACGGAATCAACTTCAGCTTTTTTTTCAAATTATTTTGAAATTTTTGCATGGCAGCAGGATCAATATCAAAATATTTTACCGTGTCAACATTAAAAAAAGATTTTTGCGCCATGATTTGAAATTCCGATTGCGCACCCGTACCAATAATCCCGACGGTCTTAACATTTTTCTTCGCGAGATATTTTGCGGCAAGTGTTGAAGTGGCAGCTGTTCGAAACGCTGTCAACAATGTCATTTCAGAAATCATGAGCGGATAACCCGTCTCGACATCTGCTAACATGCCCACGCCAACCACGGTTAATTTATTGCGATCAATATTGGCGGGATGACCGTTCACATATTTAAATGCATAATATTGTTCATCGCAAATTGGCATTAATTCAATGACGCCGTTTTTCACATGCACCGCGTGACGCGGTGATTTTTCAAATTCAGACCAACGTGCATATGTTTTCTCTAACTCGGCAATTAATAATTGAAAAAATTTTTCAATGCTGATTTTATGAATGAGTGTTTTAACATTGGCGATCGTGATGAGTTTCATATCCAATCTCGAGGTTGTAAAAAAAATTCTGTTAGCCGCGCTTCTTCAGAACCCATTTCTGGTTTCCAATCATAAATCCAATGTACCACGGGTGGCAACGATACCAAGATCGATTCGATTCTTCCACCAAATTGCAAACCAAATAAAGTACCGCGATCGTAAACCAAATTAAATTCTGCGTAACGTCCGCGACGGTAGTACTGAAAATCACGATGCTTTTGCGCAAATGCATGCGATTTTCTTTTTTCGACAATCGGCAAATACGCGTCAATAAAACTGTCGCCCACTTTTTTTAACAATGAAAAACAATGATCAAAAGACACCGCGTTTAAATCATCAAAAAACAATCCGCCAATGCCGCGTTGCTCATTGCGATGTTTGATATAAAAATAATCGTCGGCCCATTTTTTATAACGCGAATAATAATCAGGATTAATCGCATCGCATGCTTTTTTTGCGCTGCGATGCCAATGCGCGCAATCGTCTTCAAATCCATAGTATGGTGTTAAATCGTATCCACCGCCAACCCACCAAACATGTTCGCCGTTTTTTTTCGTCGCTTGAAAATAACGCACATTCAAATGCGCGGTTGGCACAAACGGATTGCGCGGATGCATCACCACAGAAACACCCATTGCTTCAAACACACTGCCCGCTAACTCAGGGCGTTTGACGCTCGCAATCGCGGGCAATGTCTCACCCGTCACATGCGAAAAATTCACACCGCCTTTTTCAAAAGTATCCCCTGCAATCGCGCAAGTAATTCCGTTTTTCCAAGTATCTTTTTGAAATCGCGCACCCACTTCTTGCGATTCTAATGCGGTACAAATACGTTTCTGTAATTCAAGTAGATAATTTTTCACCATAGTGACACTTTTACACATCCCGCCAACCAACGCTCAATACATATTTTACCAATGGGTCCAGAATCGTGTAATAACCCTCTGAGTTAACATATATAGTCTTTTAATATTATGAAATCAATCGGTTAGAATTGCCAGAAAAGCTATACCTATTAGCAGCTATAATATTGTTGGTTTCTCTCGTATATCAATAGGGCGTAATAATGCGTAACTCTCAAAGTGATCATGTGTATCTCAGAGCGATTCAAGGTTTTTCCTCGGGTGGTTCAGCATTGGATTGTTTAAAGGAAATTGGGTCGATAGCGCAACATGCAAATTTTAATAGATCTGGAACGGTAATAGGAAACCACGAGGTTTCATATTATCCAACTGGATTTATTATTCAATGCCCTGAAGACAATTTAAAAACTATATCTTTGTATGACGCCGGAACTGGATTTCGCGATAAAGAAGGTACAAGAAACGAATCACAAGAAACAAAGTTTTTTTCGTCAGTTGGAGAAATGAAAAGCGCTCTCCCCCCGCTGACTGAGTGCACTCACAGAGAAAACAACCTTCCGCCAGGGGTAAGAATATATAATGAAATTGAGTTTAAAGAAATATCAAAAGATATGGTGGCTGCAATTTATTACACGAGTGTGACACCCGCAGGTATAATAGAATCAGGGTTTGAATTAATTGACAATGAATTAAAAGCAATCGCTCTACAACATGCATGTTGTCGAGAGTTCACTAAAGAAAATATCCCTATATTATTTTACGACCCACAAAAAAATACCTTATCCGTTATTGCAGAAAAAATAGTAAATCCTAATTCCTTACTTGAAAAATGGGTAGATGCCGTTCGTTCACAAGTATTTTTTAGTCCTGAATCTCAAAAGAGTGATCTTTTATATCTATGCAAGATGTTTAATCTTGATTCGTCCCCTTATTTATCCAGATTATATAGTGGTCAGTTGGAGCCGAATATAAATTATGAGCCAACATATGCATTAAATTCATACCGGGTCTGCTCTAAATATAACAGTAAAGTTGTTGTTGATAGAGCAGTTGATATCGTGAGTCGCAATGAAAATAACAGATGGGCGTTAAATAACGTGCTTTTTAAGTTCCCTGATTTACGTAGTTATGCGGAAGAAAGGGTTAAAGCAAACCAAATGCAGCAGAGAGCAGTTCAAGACAATGCGTTAAATGCGATTCAATTTAACGCGAACATTGCATTTACAGCGGAATTTTTCAGCGAAAAACAACGCGTGTCGGCACACAAAGAATCCCAAAAAGCCTCTGCAGATAAAGCAAACACCAAAAAAATGTAAAGCACGGAAATTCATGGTCGTTTTGGTAAGCGATAAAAAAACATCTCTTTAATTTATCACGATCTTTGGCGTATTGAACAAGCATTTAGGATATCAAAGACGGATCTAAAAACCCGTCCGATCTTTCACTATGCACATGATGCAATACAAGCACACGTTTTGCCGTGTTTTATGGCACTGATGATAGGAAAATTTATTGAAATTAAAACTGGATTATCATTGCAGCGCGCACGAGACATTCTTTGGAATGTTCATGAGGTTCATATTCAAGATGCTTTAACCAAAAACAAATTCACATTGAAAACTAATTTAGACGAATACAATAACAGCGGGCTTTCACGGATTCTAAAAACGCACCAAATGGCAGAAGTCAGGAGGCGTATCCAAGCGCAAGCGTGGTGGGAAAGTGATTCATAGGATACTTCGATTTCTTACAAGTTGTAAGATACTAATAGCGGGATTGCAAGCAAAGATTACGCCGGGGCCTTTTCTTTCAACCCGAGCTCTTGCAATCGCTCTATCCAATAACTTTTTGCTGTGTAACGATCCGACAAACGCACCGCTTCATGTGGATGCAAAAACAGCGGCATGGATAAACGAGATTGCTTCGCGGCTTCTCCAGTCGGGTTTAACACGCGATGCGAAGTGGAAGGATAATAGTATCCGCTGCATTCTTGCAACATATCGCCCACATTCACAATAATCCATCCCGGATTAATCGGTACATCAATCCAATTGCCACGCGCATCTTTTACTTGCAGCCCCTCTGCAGTTGCTGCAGGCAACAAGGTTAACAAATTAATGTCTTCATGTGCAGCGGCACGCATCGCGCCTTCGGGCTCCAAACCAGTCAACGGCGGGTAATGAATCAAACGAAATAAAGTATGCTCGCTATGTTGAATCATGCTCGACAATGACATGGAAAATCTTTTTTGCACTTCAGCGGGCGAATATTTCTCAACCCAATCCAATAATGTGCTCGCCATGCTGGATAATTCTCTCGCCAACATTTGGGTGGTTTGCAAACAAGAAACGGGGCAACGCCCCCCTGGATAATAATGATAAAATTCTTTCAAATCTTTAACGCTGTAACCCTTGGCGGTTTCTGACAATGCTTTGGAAATAAAACCGTCGTGTCGCTCAGGATCAAACGGATATTGCGATTTTTCTGCATCCGATTGAAAAAACGCGCCCCATACTTGATACGCGCGATCAATTAACGCAGGTGAGATAGGATGATGCGACACCACCGCAAAACCAATTTCTTTTAATCCTTGCGTGAATTCTTGCGCTGCATTGTTAGAACGAAAATCAACGACACGAATCGACATGAAAACCTCCTTGTATTTAAATTACTTCCCTATATTTTTACTACCCGCTTCACAAACGGTATCGACAGTTTTCGTTTTTCAATCAGAGACGCTTGATCTAATTTTTCTAATGCTAAAAATAAATCGTGTGTATCTCGCGAATGATGATGCATTAAATAATGCGCCACTTCATCTGTCAATGAGAATCCACGTAATTGCGCGCGCAATTGCAATGCTTTTATTTTTTCGGCATCCGATAATTTTTTAATTTCCAAAACCAACGCTGATGCAAAACGAGATTGTAAATCACGCAGCGTCATGGATAATTGCTGCGGCGGTTTTTTAGCACTCATCAATAATTTCACGCCATGATCACGCGCGCGATTGTAAAAATGAAACAACGTTTCTGCTTGCGAAACATTTCTTGCAATCACATCCACGTCATCCAAGCAAACCACGGCTTGTTTTTCCAACGAATCAAACATATTTTTTGAAAATGGCACTGCGCTCAATGGAAAGTAAAAAAAAGAGATTCTTTTTTCTGAAAAAGCGTGGCAGGCCGCTTGTAATAAATGTGTTTTTCCAACCCCATTTTCCCCGTAACAAAAAATAACGGGGTCATGATTGAAATTGACAAAATTTTTCAACGTCGCAATCGTTTGAACATGAGCGCCCGCGTAAAAATTATCAAAAATGGCATCATCATGCAGTGATAAACGAAGCGGTATCTGCATTACGTTGTTAATCTCGTCCAAAAATATTGTAATGTGTTAGTTTGCGCAGCAGGCACTCCTGCGGTCACGATTGGCGAAAACGCAGAATCAGCAGACAATGTTTTTTGAAAAGCGTCAATCGTACCCGTAATGTCTACTGCCAATGTAATCTGATCTGCATTCATGCCAACGACGGAAACAGAGCGTACATCATTTTTGCTGCGCACATCACGCACCACGCTCACAAAATCCGGCATCGTTTTCACACCATTGAGGACAAGCGTCACACTCGAGCGCGCACCTTGCTCTACAGTCATCGCAAGTTGTTGTTGCATCACTTGCAACAATTGATAAACAGCCGACACCGTCATGTTTTCCGGTGTATTACCTGTCGTCGTCCATTGAAATGTTTTTCCATTCAACGAATATACCCAGTTGATTTGAGTGACTTGATTATTTTGTGAAATAAAATGCGCAGCCAACACAGAAGTAACGCCGTAGCGCGCACCCAATTGCGTCATCACAGAACCGGGCAGTGCGGCATTGTTGTCCGGGGGAATGATATTTTCATCCGCCAAATCCATCACAGGAAAAATAACGGAGATGCCATCCGCTTTGGCAGTTTGTTGAAATGTGTTTTGCAATGCGTTGTCGTGAAAATCCAAATAGACTAACGTGAGTGGTCTGTCTTTTCGCCAAACAACTTGACCACTTTTTCGCAATAATTCACTTAAACCACCCTGATCAAAAGTCATAGTTAGCTGCAACGCGCCGGGTGAAGCGGGATCATTTGCATAACTATAATTCTGAATCCACGCGCTCGCACTAGAAACTGCTGTCTGGATTGAAGGCAGTGCCATGATTTGCGGATTACCGCTCATTTGTAACACCACCGTTGTAAGCCCTTGCTGGAAAGCATGCTGCAATGCGGATGCAGAGCGGTCGGGAACAGAAATCGTCGTCGTGTTGATCGGGGCCGCAATCAGCGACGAACACACCATCCACATAACCACTATCGCCAATATTTTTCGCATAACTGCCCCGCCTTTTGAATGCTATTGTAACAAAGCGCGCCCGAACCCAAAAGAAGACACGTGAACGAGCTTCCCCAATGACACAAACCTGTTATAATCGATCGAGAGTTGGTGAAAATTTCACCTACTTTATGCACTCCACATTGGTAGGAGATCATCATGGTTAAGTCGGAACTGATAGCGCAAATTGCAAATAAGCAAAGTCATTTATCCATTAAAGATATTGAACTGGGCGTCAATCATTTGATTGACTGTATGAGTAATAAATTGGGTGATGGGCACCGCATTGAAATTCGTGGGTTCGGTAGTTTTTGTTTGCATTATCGCCCTTCACGTAAAGCGCATAATCCTAAAACAGGCGCGCGTGTTTTCACTGCAGCAAAATATACACCACACTTCAAACCAGGAAAAGATCTTCGTGATCGTGTCAACGAAAGTCGCGCGAAACATCCGATTAAAGACGAAACCGGAAGCGATGACTAAGTTGATTCACTCGCTACCGCTCGTGTCTGTAACAAAACCCATTCGCCTCAAAAAAGACGCCGATCGTCGCATTAAAGCGGGTCATCGCTGGATATTTAGTAACGATATCGATACAAGCGCAACTCCGCTCAAACAATATCAACCCGGTGAATGGGTTGTCATTGAAAACGCCATGCAAAATCCCATCGCGATTGGCTACATTAATCCTCATTGCTTGCTCTGCATTCGCGTGATCACACGCAATGTCAAAAATAAAATAGACACTGAATTCTTTGCAAAAAAAATGCAACACGCAAAAGAGAAACGCGAACTGATATACCAAGAACCATTTTACCGCGCTGTATTTGGCGATAGTGATCAACTATCCGGAGTCGTGATCGATCGATTTGATGATGTGATTGTTTTGCAAATCAACACTGCTGGTATGGAAAATCAAAAAACACATTTAATTGATGCGATTGAAAAGATATTTCGCCCCCAAGCTATTTATTTAAAATGCGATAGCGCAGAAAGAACACTGGAAGGTTTAGAACATTATCAGGAAGCAGTCAAAGGGCCAGCGCCAGACAACATCACCATCCGAGAAAATCACTGTGTTTTTCAAGCACCGTTAACCACAGGACAAAAAACAGGCTGGTTTTACGACCACCGCGACAATCGCCAACGCATCGCTCATTACTGCAAAGGAAAACGTGTGCTGGATGTATTTAGTTATTGCGGTGCATTTGCAATTCCATGCAAAAAAGCCGGCGCCACCGAAGTCATCGCAATTGATCGCGCACAATCGGCACTCGACTTTGTTTTAAAAAATGCAGCAGCAAATGCATTAACCAACATTAGCACACACTGTGGCGACGCAGAAAAAATATTAATTGAATTACATAATCAAAAAGAATTATTTGATGTGGTGATTTTAGATCCACCCGCGCTCATCAAACGCAAAAAAGATCAATCTGCTGGAGAAAAAATGTATCAACGGTTAAATGAATTGGCATTACAATTGTTGCGTAAAAATGGCATTTTGTTTTCTGCATCATGTTCCATGCATTTATCTGCAGAAGATTTGCAAAATGGTATTCGCCGCGCTGGCATTCAAACAAAAAGATCATTATCTATTTTGGAGCAATGTCATCAAGCCGCAGATCATCCTGTGCATCCTGCGATTGCAGAAACAAATTATCTGAAAGGATTTATCGTGCATGCACAATAGAAGGCTCTAAGGAGAGAACCATGTGTGTTTACAATACGACAGAACGTTATGGGTTAGTATCTAAATTATTTCACTGGATTATTGCGTTATTGGTTTTAGTGATGCTGTGCGTCGGCGCTAGCTTTCAGTATCTCCAAAGCAGTCATTTCACCAGCACTTTAGTATTCATACATAAATCGACTGGTGTAACTATTTTGGGATTGATGGTATTACGCTTGCTGTGGCGATGGATAAATCCCGTGCCGCAATTTCCTGAAACCATGCCAACTTGGGAAAAATTGATCGCGCGATTCGTGCATTATTTATTTTATGTTGTGATTATCATCATGCCCATCACAGGTATTGTGATGAGCGCTGCGGCGGGTTACTCCGTCCCCTTTTGGTGGATAAATAATTTGCCTTTGTCATTTATCACTAAAAATGAATCGCTGTCACACTTTATGCAAAACTGGCATGAGTATGTGGCATGGATGATTGTTGGTTTATATGTGTTACACACACTCGCCGCGTTGAAACATCACTTCAAAGATCATGACAATATTTTAAAACGGATGTGGCTCTAAGTTCGCGACGGAACTATGCTCGAATAAGTGTAATTTTAACGCACAAGCATGATGGAAGTATTAAGAAGTATTTTATTAATTCCTAGGGGGTTGTGAGGATTGTACTGGTTGTATTTCGACTTTATATAATTTTTCAAATGCTGCAATTTCCTTACGAATTTTACCAAGCTCACCGTTTGTAGCAGTCGCTGTTTCTGATAGCTCTGAAGAAACAGTAATTGCTTTGCGGGGTGTTGCTTTAACTTGCGCTAACATTTCATCAATACGTTTGATAAATTGGTTTGTTTCGATTAATTTTGAACTCGCCGAGTAAGCATTTCCACCTATTCGACCCAAAAAAGTTCCGTAAGTAAATTCTGTTTCACCTCTCACTTCATACAGATCTTTCCGATATTCCAATTTTGCTTTTATTATTTCCAGCGCGATTATTTTTGCATCTCCAACAGTTTTTTCTTTGTCAACAACTTTAAATTTCGCAAACAATAATTTTGCTTCTCTTTTTTCTTTTAAATTACTGTCAGTCTTTTCCGGATTTTTTTTGTTAACACAAAATCTCAAGTCATCTTTAGTTTCATTGCATGCTTTTGTTACGTTATCATCAATATTATTTAAGTCTGGTAATTTTGAAACATATGCTTTGAGAACGTTAGCGACAGGATTTGTTAAGAATTCATTTTTTAACCTAACTACTTCTTCTCTTAAACGATGATATAATTTCAATGATGGATCTTGTGGTGAATCTATACTTTCACGACATAATTTAGAATGTTTATAAAGTTTTTTCTTATCATCATCTATTTTTTTTACAAAATTATTGGCTTTTATTAAAAAATCTTTATGAGATTCTAACGCATCAATTACTGCTTTATTTTTGGTACAAATATCCCGAATTTTTTCTTGATTTTCATGTGAAAGAAAGTCTAGATTTTCAGATTGTTCTTTATATCCTCTAATTAAAGACAGCTTGTCGAGTTTTAAAATCTCCTCCACTTGATTCTCAAACACATCTACAAAAATTTCTTCTAATCTTTTTATTCTCTCATGAATATCTTCCGGAACATCTGTTAAAAGTTTTAATTTATCTTTTATAAGTAAAAAGGTTGTGCGGCCATACGACAGACTACCAAAACTCTCTAATGTATCAAGCAACTTTCCTGTAACTCGTATTACAGTGCTCTGATCACTTGTATTGCCTAACGTCTTGAGACAATCCTCATAAGATTCTGAAGTGGCTTTTTTTTCTTCTGATTTGATTTTTATATCGAGCTCTTGAGGTCCAGTTAGGTCGGTAATATCATCTCTGCCTTCGCTGGCATCCTGTCCAGCGCTATCTTCTTGTATTTGAAACGTAACTTTTTTCTTTTTTTTTGGAGGTATGGTAGGGCTCAACTCATTGTCTTTACGCATTATTCTGCACCCCACCACTTCTCTTTTTTTTAAAATTCATATCAGAGATTATAGTTCAAAAACCTGATGGAAATCTTAAAATCAGCCATTTGATCAGCCATTTGATTTGTGGTGATATCACCCCACTTCCCCTGGCACGGGGGAGATGAAATTGGGGGATTTTTATTACTAGATCCCGCGGTCTTCGCCGCGGGATGACGTAGTGCGTACGCTGAAGTGGGAACAACACACTTGCGCTACATAAAAATGATTTGCTTCGCAAATCTCGCTTACTGACGTGCGCGGCTCCTTGCTTATTGATGCGCGTGCTTGTATTGGCAATAACGCGCGCGGCTCAGATTCAGTGTGAAGTGTGAGCGTGAGGATTTATATTCAAGTTAGCGGGGCCACGAGTATTAACGAGCAGTTGTAATTTTAAATCCCGCAATCGCCGAATCGCCGAATAATATTTTCGCTTCTGCCAACACCGGCGCAGATTGATACGCTTCTACCAATTCTTTTATTTTTTTCGTATTTTTATCTGCGGCACGCGCAACGATGATATTCATGTAAGGCGAATCCGTCGACTCTTCAAGCAATGCTTTCGCAGGAGAAAGACCCGCGGGCAATGCGTAGTTGGTATTGATCGCAGCGATCGTGACATCATCCAACACACGCGGCAATTGAGCGGCATCGAGTGCCGTCAATTTTAATTTTTTTGGATTACCAACGACATCTTCAATCGTGGCATTGATGGTAATATTGGGTTTCAATGTAATCAATCCCGCTTTTTGCAGCAACAACAACGCACGCGCTTCGTTACTCGGATCATTGGGAATGGCAATTTCATCGCCTTCTTTCACATCCGTCAATGATTTAATTTTTTGAGAATACAAACCCATGGGATACAAAAATGTGTCGCCAACGGGGACTAAAGAATATCCGCGCGCCTTAATTTGCGACAACAAAAATGGATAATGCTGAAAAGCATTTACATCAATTTCTTTGTCTTCCAATGCTTGATTAGGCATGTTGTAGTCGGTGAACGCGATGACTTTAACGTGCAAACCAAATTCTTTTTTCGCAACTGCTTTCGCCACATCCATTAATTGTGTTTCAGGGCCTGCGATCGTGCCAACACGCACTACGTTGGATTTATCTTTATGTGAGCAGGCTGTCACAATGAATAATGACAAAACACACAAAACAGCAACGCATTTTTTAAACATGGTTTTTTCTCCTGGAAATAATCTTATCTCCGATCCACTGCAAACACTGTACCATGATAATCAAAATGATAACCGTTGCAACCATTGTGCGAATTTCAAATCGTTCATAACCATATTCTATGGCTACATTACCCAATCCACCGCCGCCAATTGCACCTGCCATCGCAGAATAACCTACCAATGTAATTGCAGTTAATGTGATCGCTCGAATAATTGAGGCGCTCGCTTCTGGAATTAATACTTTTCTCACGGTTTGAACAGTAGAAGCGCCCATCGCCATCGCCGCTTCAATCAAACCAACCGGCACTTCATTAATCGCACTTTCTGTTAACCGCGCAAAAAAAGGAATGGCGCTGACCGCAAGCGGCACCATCGCAGCAACCGTGCCAATCGATGTACCCACAATCCATCGCGTGAACGGCGTGATCGCAACCAATAAAATAATAAATGGAATCGAGCGTATCACATTCACGATTATTCCCAGCGATTGATGCAGTGCTGGTTTTTGAAATAACTGCGGATTGCGCGTGATAAATAAAATAACACCGAGTGGCAAACCGATTATCACGGCAATGCAACACGACACCACAACCATTTCGATGGTTTGCCACGTTGCTTGTGTCAGCAATGTTATTTTATCGGCCCACATAACCCATCACCTGAATCAGTACACCTTTTTTTTCTAAAAATAATTTGGCTTGCTCGAAAACATTTTCCTGGTACTCAACGCTGAGCAACATCGATCCAATTAATTCATTGCGTAAATATTCGATGTGCGCTTCCAAAATGCTCATGCGCAATTTTGTTTCGCGCATAAATTCATTGATCACGGGTTCTAATGTGGCATGACCCAAAAAAGTGAGGCGCAAAATAATTTGCGAATCGGTAAATGGTTGCGATTGCAATTGCGATCGCAATTGTTCCGGCAATTCTGCTTTCAATACCGATTGTGTCAAGCGTTTGGCAATATCAGTTTGAGGATGCTTGAATAAATCAACCACCGTGGCGCATTCCACAATTTCACCTTCATCAATCACGGCGACACGATCTGCGATGGATTTTACGACATGCATTTCATGGGTGATACATAAAATTGATAATTTCAATTCTTGGTTAAGTGTGCGAACAAGTGACAAAATTTCTTCTGTGGTTTCAGGATCGAGTGCTGAAGTCATTTCATCACACAACAACACGCGCGGATGCGTTGCCAATGCGCGCGCGATGGCCACGCGCTGCTTTTGCCCACCGCTTAATTCACACGGATATTTGTGTTGAAATGCAGACAATCCCACTTTTTCCAACAATGACGTGACTATGTTTTTTATTTCTACACGGGATTTTTGCAGTAATTCCAGGGGCAGCGCAACATTGTCAAATGCGGTTCGTGTTTCTAATAAATTAAAATGCTGAAACACCATGCCAATCTGATGTCGCACTTGGCGCAACGCTTTTTTGTCAAGCGACATTAAATCGACGCCATTCACAATCACAGAACCGCTACTCGGACGCTCCAATAAATTCACGCAGCGAATTAACGTGCTTTTGCCAGCGCCACTTTTTCCAATCACGCCCACGATCTCGCCCGCATTTACTTGCAAATGAATATTTTTAAGTGCATGCAATGTGTGTGTTTTGGTTTGATACGTTTTATTTAGGTGAGAAAGATTGATCATGTCGCTACGTCACTGGTAATGTCACACCACGCTGCCCTTGATATTTTCCCTTTCGATCAGCATAGGACGTTTCGCATATTTCATCTGATTCCAAAAATAACATTTGCGCCACACCTTCGTTCGCATAAATTTTTGCAGGAAGATTGGTGGTGTTAGAAAACTCCAACGTCACATGCCCCTCCCATTCTGGCTCAAGCGGCGTCACATTCACAATAATACCACAACGCGCGTAAGTTGATTTCCCCAAACAAATGGTCAACACATTACGGGGAATTTTGAAATACTCCACCGTACGTGCCAAGGCAAATGAGTTGGGTGGAATGATACACACATCCGATATCACATCCACAAAACTACTCGCATCAAAATTTTTGGGATCCACAATGGCGGAATTAATATTGGTAAACACTTTAAATTCGCGCGCGCAACGCACATCGTAGCCGTAGCTGCTCGTACCATACGACACAATTTTTCCCTGCGAATTTTCACGCACTTGCGTTGACTCAAATGGCGTAATCATTTCTCGGTCGACAGCCATGCGGCGAATCCATTTATCCGACTTAATGCTCACATCAAACTCCTCGCAATGCTTTCATAAATTTTGGCGACGGCGCTATCGGGTTCTGCTAAAACAATGGGTTTTCCCAAATCGCTACATTCCCGAATTTTTAAATGCAAAGGCAATTTTCCAAGCAGCGCAACCTCATATTTTTTTGCCAGTGTTTGTGCACCATCTACTCCAAAAATCGGCGTGGATACGCCACAAAAATCGCAATGATACTCACTCATATTTTCAATCACGCCCAAAATAGGCACCTGCACTTTTTGAAACATCACCAAGCCTCTTTCAGCATCTAAAAGTGCCATTGACTGCGGTGTGGTCACGATAATCGCGCCATTTAACGGCGTTTTCTGCGATAACGTCAGTTGCACATCGCCCGTACCCGGCGGCATATCAATTAATAAATAATCGAGATTATCCCACGCGGTGTGATATAACATTTGTTGCAACGCTTTAACCACCATCGGCCCACGCCACACCATGGGCGTTTCATCATTCACCAAATATCCCATCGACATGGTTTGCAATCCATAACGAATCACAGGGGAAAATTGATCTTGATCAACCAAATCTGGCTTTGAGGAATCGCCTAACAAATGCGGCTGATTGGGCCCATAAATATCGGCATCCAATACACCCACGCGTTTACCCAATCGCTGCAATGCCAGTGCTAAATTAACTGTCGTCGTTGATTTGCCAACGCCACCTTTGCCCGACGCAATGGCGACGATGTGTTGAATACCTGGAATGGAAAATGGCGTTGCTCGCATAAGCCCGAAATCGTAGCACAAATGATTATGAATAAGTATGATGGGTGGTTATGAAGCAACGCAACATTCTCATCACTTCGGCCTTGCCCTATGCCAACGGTGAAATTCATTTGGGGCATTTGATCGAAACGATACAAACCGACATTTGGGCGCGTTTTCAGCGCTTGCGCGGCCACACGTGTTATTACATTTGCGGCTCCGATGCGCATGGCACCGCCATCATGCTCGCCGCAGAAAAAAGAAATACAACACCCGAAAAAATGGTGGAGGAAATACGTCGCGATCATCTCGCGGATTATCAACAATTTTATATTCACTTTGATGAATTTTACACGACACATTCGCCTGAAAATCGCGCGTTGTCAGAAGCGGTGTATGAACAATTAAAAAAAAATCACGACATCATCACTAAAACCATCACGCAATATTACGATCCCGAAAAAGAATTATTTTTAGCGGATCGTTTTATTCGCGGTGAGTGCCCCCACTGTGGCGCCAAAGATCAATACGGAGATAATTGCGAGGTGTGTGGCAAAACGTATGACGCAACTGAATTGAAAAATCCACATTCAGCCATCACCGGCAGCGTTCCCATTCTCAAAGACTCCGAACACTATTTTTTTGATCTCAATCATTACGTCGATTTTTTAAAAACATGGGTGCAATCGGACGTGTTGCAAAGTCCCATTGCCAATAAATTACAAGAATGGTTTAAGGCCGGCTTGCAGCCGTGGAATATTTCGCGCGATGCGCCTTATTTCGGTTTCGCCATACCAGATCATCCCAATAAATATTTTTATGTGTGGCTGGATGCGCCCATCGGTTATATGGCGAGCTTCCAGCATTTTTGTGAAAAAAACAAATTAAATTTTGATGCCTATTGGAAAAGTGACACAACTGAACTTTATCACGTGATTGGAAAAGATATTATTAGTTTTCACACGTTATTTTGGCCGGCAATGCTCAAAAGTGCTGGCTATCGCTTACCAAATAAAATTATAGTACATGGATTTGTGACGGTGAACGGCGAAAAAATGTCGAAGTCGCGTGGCACTTTTATCACCGCTAAAACATTTTCAGAAAATATTGCACCGGAATATTTGCGTTATTATTATGCTGCAAAATTAAGCGCGCAAATTGAAGATATTGATTTTAATTCCGCTGATTTTGTCGCACGCGTAAATTCGGACTTGGTGGGAAAATATGTGAATTTGGCCAGTCGCGCAGCAGGATTTATCACAAAAAAATTCAACGGACAATTGAGTACCACACTACACGATACCGCATTATTTGATTTATTTGTGGATGCTGAAAAAATCATCGCGCAGCATTACGAACAATTTAACTTTCAGCAAGCGGTTCGCGACATCATGGCGCTTGCTGACAAAGCGAATCAATATGTCGATCATCACAAACCATGGAGTTTGGCAAAAGAAGCAGGAAAAGAAGATGAAGTTCAACTCGTTTGCACGCAAGCGCTCAATTTATTTCGAGTGTTGACAGTCTACTTAAAACCAATTTTGCCCATGACCGCCAAAAAAGTGGAAACATTTTTGAATATTGCGCCGCTCACTTGGAAAGACGCTGCCGCACCACTTCTGAATCACACGATTCACACTTTCGAACCACTCATGCAACGCGTGACTGATGAACAAATCCAATCATTTTAATCCCGATTATTTTGAAAACATGCGGCACCAAATCCCGCCGGTGCGCGCTGTGATTCGTGAATCAGAATGTATCGGCTGCATGAAATGTATTCATGCCTGTCCCATTGACGCTATCATTGGTGCACCAAAATTAATGCACACCGTGATTGCAGATGTGTGCATCGGATGTGAATTATGTGTGACACCTTGCCCTGTTGATTGCATTGATTTAATTCCAGCAATTCCGCGATCCTCGTTGGAAAAAAAACAATGGATCGCTCAATCGCGCGAACGATTTCAACAACACACACAGCGTTTGCAACACGACGCACACGAGAAAAAAGAGGGGTTGGATAAAAAATCGGTGGCGGAGCGAAAAAAAATGATTGAAAATATTATGGCGCGACGAAAAAAATGAACAGAGTGAATCAGATTTTTTTAACACTCTCGCGTTTAAATCCAACCCCCACCACCGAATTGCATTTTCACTCCCATTTTGAATTACTGATCGCGGTAATTTTATCCGCGCAAGCAACTGATGTGAGTGTCAATAAAGCAACAGCAAAACTATTTCCAATTGCAAACACACCTGAAAAAATTGCAGCACTTGGTGTGCCCGGATTAAAAAAATATATTAAAACGATTGGATTATATAATTCAAAAGCGAAACACATCATACACACTTGCCAGTTACTGATTGAAAAATTTCATTCCAAAGTGCCCAATGATCGCGATGCATTGGAAAGTTTGCCCGGTGTCGGGCGAAAAACGGCTAACGTCATTTTAAACACCGCATTTCAGCAAGCAACCATTGCCGTTGACACGCACATTTTTCGAGTGGCTAATCGCACGGGGCTTGCGAAAGCGAAAACACCTCTGGGTGTCGAAAAAAAACTGATGCAGGTGATCCCCAAAAAATATCTCAAAGATGCGCATCATTGGCTGGTCTTGCACGGTCGCTACATCTGTACAGCACGAAATCCAAAATGCACACAATGCCCCATTTCTCAGTGGTGTGATTACATTCAATTGTGCTAAAATTTCGTGAATTTCTGATCAAGGGGATTTCATTATGAAAAAAATCATCGCGGTTGTATTGTCTTTCGGATTGATAACAACGGCATTCGCGAATCTGCCAACGCCGACCCCCACGATTGAGTCGCTCAATTCCATCGTTGCCGTTGTTAACAATGAAGTGGTAACGCAAAATGAATTCGACGCCGCGTTGCTCGAAGCCAAACAACAATTGGCCGCTTCTCAAAATCCCAATGCAATTGATAATGACAAATTAAAACAAATGGTGTTGCAACAACTTATCGATCAAAAATTACAATTGCAAATCGCCAAACGTGCCGGTATCACAGTAAGTGATGCGCAAGTCACACAAGGAATCACTCACCTAGCATCCATGAATAAACTGACGTTGTCACAATTAAAAGAAAAATTAGAAAAAGATCACGTGCCCTTCGATCAATATCGTGCGCTCATTCGTCGACAATTGATGGTACATCAAGCGCAGGAATCAGCAGTCGGCTCAACAGTGCATGTCACACAAGCAGATCTTGATCGTGTGCAAGCGATGTATCAAGCACAAATGGGCGCGCAACAACAATATGATGTGATCGATGTGTTATCGCCTGATAAAATGGCCGCTCAAAAAATCGTAGCGCAATTAAAAAATGGGGCAGACATTCAAGCAGTCGCTCCAGATAATATTAACGAGCTCGGTTGGAAAAGTGCCAACGAATTACCCACTGTATTTTTACAACAACTCAAACAAATGAAACCAGGAGATGTTGCAGGCCCCATCGTTGCAGCCAACGGTTATCACGTCATCAAATTGGTTGGCGTGCGCGGCAACAATGCAAAAACATTGTCTCACGCTGAATTGCAAAATTATGCGTTCAACATGAAAATGCAAAAAGCCGTTGCAAAATGGGTCGAAAAATTACGTAGCACCGCATACATCAACACGACTCCGCGCACGTGAAATCACTCGTCATCACCATCGGCGAACCCGCTGGCATTGGCCCTGATATCATCGTCAAATTATTTTCAACGCACCCACAATTATTTTCAAATGAAAAAATTGTGGTGATCGGCAATAAAAAATTATTGCAAGAACGCGCAACCACTGCGATCGACGCATTATCTGTGATTGATTTTCCGCTCCATGCAACCGTCATTCCCGGAAAATGTGATATCAGAAATTCTGCTTTTGTGATGAAAGTATTAACGTGCGCTGCAGAAAAAGCGATGAAAAATGAAATAGCGGGAATCGTCACCGCCCCCATTCACAAAGCGATTTTAAATGACGCGGGATTTTCCATCGCGGGGCACACCGATTTTTTTTCAACGGTCACCAGAAATAAAACCGTGATGATGTTGATGACGCCGCAATTAAAAGTCGCATTGTTTTCAGATCATCTGCCGCTTCGCGAAGTGCCGTTGTCGTTAACGCCAGAAAAATTATCAGCTTGTATTCGCATTATTTTGCATGATTTAAAAAACCGTTTTCAAATCGCACAGCCGCGCGTACTCGTGTGCGGATTAAATCCTCATGCCGGTGAGCACGGTTATTTGGGAACAGAAGAGCGTGATATCATGATTCCCGTGATTCGCGCATTTCAACAAGAAAATTTTTTAGTCTCAGGACCTGTCGGCGCTGATATCGCTTTCACTGAATCAATGCGAAAAAATGTCGACGTCATTTTAACGATGTATCACGATCAAGGACTGCCCGTCATCAAATATGCTGGATTTCACGAAGCAATTAATGTCACCCTGGGCTTACCTTTTATACGCACATCCGTTGATCATGGAACCGCGCTCGATATTGCCGGCACTGACAAAGCAGATGTTACGAGTTTATATCACGCAATAATCACTGCGAAAAAAATGTATGCCACATCAACCACGTAAACGTTTCGGTCAACATTTCCTAAAAGATGAATCAGTGCTACGCGCAATCGTGAGTGCGTTGACACTGCAGAAAAACGACACGGTGATTGAAATTGGCCCGGGATTGGGCGCATTAACAACCGTATTGTTGCAACACCTGAATCATTTAACTGTGATTGAATTAGATCGCGATCTGATTAAAACGTTGCATAACACTTTCGATCAACGTGTGACAATTTATAATGAAGACGCATTGCAATTTGATTTTCAATCATTGTCGCAAGCAAAACATGATTTAAGAATTGTCGGTAACTTACCTTACAATATTTCAACGCCATTATTATTTCATTTGTTTTCGCAACGTCATGTGATTCGTGATATGCATTTTATGCTGCAAAAAGAAGTGGTGCTGCGATTAACAGCAGAAGTGGGAAGTGCGGATTACGGGCGCTTGAGCGTCATGTCACAATATTTTTGCGACAATACGTATTTGTTTACAGTGGGGCCTCATGCATTTCAACCAGCGCCCTCAGTGGACTCAGCCGTGATTCGCTTAACACCGAAAAGCGTACTGCCGTTGACAACGCCCGTATTTCAAATTTTCTCCGATGTCGTTAAAGAAGCGTTTAATTATCGCCGAAAAACTTTACTCAATAGCCTAAAGCGATTGTTAGACCCCGAGACACTCAAAATCGCAGGAATTAACCCCGGCGCGCGTGCACAGGAGCTCACGGTTGCAGAATATTGTCGCATTGCCAAGGCGATTTCGTTAAAATAGTAGAAATGGAGATTGAGTATGGCCGTCAAAAAAATATATAAACATGTGTTAGTCGCTGTGGATTTATCAAAGCACAGCGAAAAAATCGTCGCACGCGCTAGCCAAATTGCCACAGCAAATCGCGCCAAACTCAGCATCGTGCACACACTCCAACACGCGCCCATTGCTTACGGTGGCGAATTTTCCATCCCCATTGATGTTGAATTTAATCAAACCATGCAAAAACAAGCGAAAAAACATCTCTGCAAAATTGCCAAGAAATATCACATCACTGATCGTTTTCAATTTTTAGAAAATGGCTCGGTGCACACAGCAGTCAATCAAGTTGCCAAAAAAATGAAGGCGGATTTGATTGTGATCGGTGCGCATGAGCATCACGGTCTTGGCATGTTTTTGGGTTCGCAAGCCAATGCGATTTTGCATGGCGCCACACGCGATGTATTAGTCGTTCGATTATAAATGAGGGGATGAGTAGTTCCCGCTCTGAAAGTTGATTAACTTAAATTTTCAGATTTGAGGTGAGATTGAATGATAATTTGGCGAGAAAAGCGGAGTTGACACGTCAGTCAATGAGCATTTTCGAGTTAAATTATCATTCAATATCACCCAAAGATGAAAATTTTTTTGAAAATAGAAAAAGATGAGGAAATGATATGAGTGATGCGATGAATGATAAATCCACGCTAGAAGTAACGTTAGTGCGCTCTTTAATTTCAGAACAAAGATCCATGCGTCGCTGGAAAAATATTCGCTTTTTCACCTGGATTATTTTTTTTCTGATTGCATTATTAACATTACTTCTGCCACCCGTAATGCATGAACCGCGTGAAGATGGATTTGGAAAACCTTATATTTCATTGCTGCATTTAGATGGCACCATCATGCCAGACAAGTCATTTTCAGCAGAAAAAGTCATCCCGGAATTAATTGCCGCTTTCAAAGATAAAGGATCGAAAGGAGTTGTGCTGCTGATTAATTCTCCGGGTGGTAGCCCCGTGCAAGCATCTATTATTCACGACAAAATTATTCAACTGAAAAATAAATATCACAAACAAGTGATTGTAGTTGGTGAGGACACGTTAGCATCCGGCGCTTATTTGGTTGCCACCGCAGCAGACAAAATTTTTGTAAACAAAGATACAGTCGCGGGATCCATCGGTGTCATCATGGAAGGATTTGGTTTTGAAAATGCGATTGCCAAAATTGGCGTCACGCGTCGCGTATTTACCGCAGGCGATAACAAAGATCGTTTGGATGCATTCACCGCGATGAAACCCGCTGACAAAGAAAAAATCGATAAAATTCTAGATGCCGTGCACGATGATTTTATCAACGATGTGAAAGAAGGTCGCGGCAATAGATTGACGGGAGATCCTAAAGAATTATTTTCTGGAGATTTTTGGACAGGAACACAAGCAGTTAAATTGGGATTGGCGGATGGCACTGCAACGGTGTGGCAAGCCATGCAATCGACCTTTAACACATCCCATTACCGCGACTACACGCCGCGTCCTTCGTTTTGGGAATCGGTTGCGAAAGATGTTGCGATGGAAATGCATTTGCCGATCGGCGTGAAGCTGCAGGCGATATTAAAATAACGCACTTGCTTCACAATGCTGCGCATTGTTGCGCGCGTGCTTCTGATGTTTTGTGTTAACCCACAGAAGCGCGCGCGAAGTGTGGCGAAGCTACACGGAGCAAGTGCGTGGAAAAAGTTAAGGATCGCGCCAAGATGAAGATGCCAGTTGCGGGAGTTATTTCATGCACGATCCTAAGTACCGCTCAATCTGACTGCAAAGATAATACGGCAAATTCAATAATTGAAATTCTTTTCCGCTGGGTGTCTTTAATGTGTCACGCTGAATTTTCCCGGCGTACAAACGAATTGCTGTTCCATGATTAGCAGTTTCCATAAATTGCATCAGAGATCTTAAGCGACCTGTTGCAGCCGATTTTACTTCAATCGGAATTAAATATTTTTCAAAAGGAATCACATAATCCACTTCTGCTGATGATTGTGATTTTTCTCTCACCCAAAATTTAAGAGGCTGCTGTATTCTTGGATGCACCGTTAATAATTCTTGCCCCACCATATTTTCAATCATTCTTCCATTGTAAATCGCGTTTAAATCGGTCACGTTAAAATAGTATTGTTGCAATCCTGCTGCGTGATTAACGATACCAATATCTAAAAATTGCAAACGCGGCGATTTTTTATGATCTGTTTCTGCAGGTGGTGTGGTTTGCGTTGTTGGATACAGTAATTTAATCAGCATTGCTTTTTCAAGTAAGCGCAACGCTTCGCTCATTTCACGTGACTGATAACTGGATTGTCCAAAACCATGAAAATGAATACGAATACCTGCGGATAACGGTGCATGAGCAATCGCATGTCGAATGATGGGCACACTATTTTTATTGGGCGCGTATTTTTCTACGTCGTCCATAAATCCAATCATTAATTCTTCGTAAATAAAATTGCTATCGATAATACTTTTATTTTTCAAAAATGCTTTTACTGCAGCAGGCATTCCACCCACTAACGCATACTGATGAAATAAATGTAATAATTTTTGATGCGCGAAATCAGGGCATGGATGTTGTTGTAGCATGGTTAATGCTTCTGATTCATTGGCTGCCGATAAATATTCCGCAAAAGAAAGTGGGTACATAAATAAATATTCAACACGCCCCACGGGAAAGCTCAAATGCTTATCAATCACGGTTTCTAATAACGATCCCGCAGCAACCACATGAATGTCATTTCTTTTTTCAAAAAAATATCGCAAATAATTCGCAGCGCTGGGGCAGCTTTGAATTTCATCGATAAATAATAATACTGTTTCCTGTTGCTGCGTGGGTTTTTTGAGATGAAAACGAATAGCTTGAATCAATTCATCAATTGAAAAGTCTTGCTCAAATAAATCACGATCTGCTTTGATATCAAGATTCAGCGCTAAAAAACAGGTGTAGTATTTTGAAAAAATTTCTACCGCCGTTGTTTTACCCACTTGTCTCGCACCCCGTAAAATTAATGGCTTTCGATCCGATTTTTGGGACCAATCTGTAAGTGATTGATTAATAATTCGATTAAACATTGTATTGTCTATTTTTTCACAGAATAAGGGTATTTTATGTCAAAATATGTCACAAAACAAGGGTATTTCGTGATAAAAAACGCACCGATTTCCATCAGCGCCTGGAATATGTTAGCGAAAAACTAGGCTCGGTTTGAGGCGCGGGAGGAAACATTGGATTGCTCGTTTCTTTGCCGTCTTCAGTCGCGTAATCCCAATCTGCATTCGCCGCAACCTCTTCCCAATCCGATAGATTGGATGCACGCACAGGTTCTACACTCACACAGAGTGGCCATTGACAATCATCCGCTTTCTTCGTTTGACGGGAATTCAAGAGAGTTTCCCAACCATTTAATTTACGTTGAAGATACGCTACAAAATCTTCGTTACGCAATAAAGCAATTAAAATAATCACAGCGCCTTTAGGTGTGCCGGATAATAATGCTGAAAAATCTAACACCGATTTACTGCGCTTCTTGACAAAACTGGTCGCTTCTACTGCGCCTGTTTGCACACTACCAAAGCCGCCAATTGCATTGATTGCTTTAATGAGACGTGACACATTCAGCCGTGTCATTTGCTGAAAAACCGCAACAACAGGCGACAGCACATTCAAGAAAAATCCCGCGGCAAGCGCGCTATTTTGGATTGGCAAAAAATACAGTTCGTAGGTTTCTGCAATCGTGCTCCCCAATAAAATATATTTTCTAGCGCGCAAAATGGCATTGCATTGTTCAACCACTTTTCTCAGCGTTGCCGGCCAATACAATTTCAAAATAGAATCATTGGCTAACAATTCTAAATCACGATACATGCGCGGCAATACAATACTCAGCAATTGTTGCGTTCGACGATGCTTGTAAAAATTTTTTATTTTGATAATGCGTTGCTGACACGCCATCTGATACTCTGGATTATTTTTCGCTACAGATGCCATGTGATCCAGCCAGCGAATCAAACCAGGAATCAGTAAATCAACAATGCATCCAACAATCGCGCGCACAACACTGAGCGGCTCGTATGCGCTATATGTGGCTTTCGCCACTGCCGGCGGAAAATGCATGTGATTCGTAAGCGCTATGAAATACAACAATGTCACCGCATTAACGTAACGATGCATATCACTGCGCGTCACACCAGGAATTGCTGTAAATGCCGACGCTACTATTTGCGTCGTCATATAGTGCCAAAATCCAATCGCTGCCAACAATCCGGGGTATTGCAAAAAATATTCGGCACGATGCCGATCACACAAACGTTCTTCCGGCACTGGGTGATTGGCCAATCGATATTCCACAATGACTTGTGCGCTCAGCAATGCACGCAACACAGTCGCCACAGTCACACCCACCCACGGTATCCATTCCATCATCCACAACATAAAAAGTTGCACGATGTAAACAAGTAGTGTGCGAATTTCACCTTTAATTAATCGCGCCGTGGTACACGACTTACAAATATTTTCTTGAGGTAATTTTCTAAATTGCTGCGCATGTTTGAAAGCGTCTGAGTACCCCAACTGCAAAATAGAAGTGTGCGCAAACAATCTTAAGTACTGACGACGAACGACAGTCATCGCCACGAAACCGACCACATAAAAATACGCAAGGTCAGTTAGCGATGAATCTTCTGTTTCATTTTTGGATGTAACAAGATAACTATAAACCGCTTGTGTTAGCGCGATTGGCAGTAAGTCCTGTAATACAATCCGGAAGGTGTTGGAAAAAATGGGCGGCGCTTCGGCATGCGAAATCGTCCTTCCCAGAAAAGACGGCACGGCACCAAAAATACGTTGCGTGTGGCACCACGAAAGCCATGCCAACTGCGTACATTGTTGTTGAATTTCCTGACGCATCGGTACTTTCCATCCATTCTTACCATAATACACGGTAATTTAGCCCCTTGTCAGCGTCTGCAACGTACAGTAAATAAGACATAACTGATTGATTTTTCGAATATACAACTAAAAATAAAATGGAAAATGCACCAACTGTAACCTATGCTGGAGGTATCAAGGTTGATAAAGCGTGGTATACGGACGGGATACCGAAAAATGAACGGGGGATATTGATATGAAAAACAAAAGAAAATCGCGCGGGTTCTTCATCGTGGAAGTGTTGATAGTACTCGTGATCGCAGCGGTTTTAACACTGATCTTTCTACCTAACCTGCAACAATACGTCAATCGGGCGAAATTTGCAGATGTGGGCAGACAGGCTGCTGCGTTAAAGCCCGCTGTAGAGTTGTGCATCCACTCAAATAGCCCAATGTCTACAACGGGATGTAGTGGTAACGCTAAGGGAATACCTGCTGATAATGCTGCATTAAACAAAGGTTCAGTTAAGGGATATGCGGTAGCAGCTGGGATAATTACAGTGACCGGAGATGGTGCTAAGCTCGGCACTGCCACAGATCCAAACCTCACGTTAACGCCTGCGGTTGATGCTACAACCGGTACGGTAACATGGACAAAGAGTGGTACTTGCGAAGGAGCTGGTCTGTGCTAATCGGATCTTTGAAATGGATTTTATCAAGAGCCTCAACTGAGGCTCTTTTTTTATTCACTCGCTACCGCTCCATTCCCCTGCACGCTCAACACAAATTGCTGTTTGTCTCCCGACAATTTCACAGAAAATGCTGTCACAGAACCGTTCGGTAAAAATAAAATAGTGGGCACTGCTGCTGTTTTATTTTTCTCATCAAAATGCGCAATCGATAACACATGCACGTGAAAGACATTATGAAATGCTGTCGGGTTTGACAAACTACGCGCCGCCAAGCGATGCCAAGTGCCTTGCGTTTGATTCCACGGCAATTGATATTGATAAAATTGATAACCGTTTGCGTTAATTCCCAATCCCAATGCCGTCGATGTCAAAATGGATTGTTGATGTGCGGCTTGAATCGCACGCGAAAAAGTATTGATGATCATTTTTTCTCGACGCCCGCGACCAAATTGCCCAAAAGCAAGCACCGTCACTGCGGTGATAATCGCAATAATAACGAGAACAACAAGAATTTCGATTAAAGTAAAACCCGATGAGCGAACGCGCGATCTACTGCTCAACATCCCAATTTCCAATGGGTTGTTTCGGATTAGTATCTGGCGGGCCATCTGACCAAATATCAATGCTACCGTGTTTTCCTGGACGCAGATAATGATACGGTTGTTGCCAAGGATCGAGCGGAATCTTTTTCAAATATCCACCGGAAGTCCAATTACTCGGCACCGGCGAACTATCAGGCTTTTTCACGAGTGCAGCAATACCTTGACTCGTCGACGGATAAAAACCATTATCCAATTTGTATAACGCCATCGCATTTTGTATCGACAAAATATCTTGTTGCACTGCAGTCAAGCGCGCTTGCTCGGGGCGTTGCAAAATACGCGGAACAATAATTGCCGCTAAAATAGCAATGATCATAACCACCACCATCACTTCAATCAACGTAAACGCACGCGATTTTATTTTCATTGAATGCATCATATTCTTTTCCTCACGACACTTGATCCAGCGCAAATATCGGCAACATAATTGCCAAAACGATATATAATACGATACCACCCATTACAATAATCATGAAGGGTTCAAACAACGTCAACACGGTTTGAATTAACCCCTCCACATCTTTTTCCAAATAATTGGCGGATTTTTCCAACATCGCATCGATTTGCCCGCTTGCTTCACCACTTGCCACTAAATGAATAAACATCGGCGCGAAAAAATTTGTTTTGTGCAGCGCGATATGAATCGGACTTCCTTCGCGCACTTTCACAATCGCCTCTTCAATTTTTTCCGACATGGGAATAGGTTTTACCAATTGACACGCCGCCTGCATGGCTTCCAAAATCGGCACGGATGCCGCATTTAAAATACCGAGCGTTCGACCAAATCGAGCACCATTAATCGTTCTAACTGCGCGACCCAACACCGGCAGTTTCAAAATGAGCAGTTGCACTTTGCGACGAAATGATTTTTGCCTAAGCATTCGCATCCAGACGATGATAAAAATAATAATTGCAATCAACACATACCAGCCTTGGTGCTGCACAAATTCACTGATGTCAATTAAAATTTTGGTGGAGAGTGGTAACACCTGATTGGTTTGACTAAACACCGCAATAATTTTTGGCACGACATAAATCAACAAAAATACGACGATACTAATAGAAACACACATCATCATGATGGGATAAATCATCGCTTGTTTTATTTTCTGACGAATGTAATGTTGTTTTTCGGTATATTCCGCCAATTGTTCTAACACTAAATCTAATTTTCCTGAACGCTCACCTGCCGCAACCGTTGTGCGATATAATGCAGGAAATGCGCCGGGGAAATCTTGCATGCCATCAGCCAACGAATAACCTTCCAACACTTTTGCGCGCACACCCAATAAAATTTCTTTCGCGGCTTGTTTTTCTGCCTGTTCTGAAACAGCCGTCAACACTTCATCTACCGGAATACCGGCGTGCAATAGTGTCGCCATTTGTCTTGTTACAAGCGATAAATCCGATGGGGATAATTTTCGAGAATGAAATTGAAATAATGATTTTTTTTGCGTGGTGGTTTCCGATTTTTTTTCAGAAATAATATCAACAGTGAGCGGCGTTAATTGTTTATCGCGTAATTGTTGACGAACGTTGCGCGCAGAATCACCTTCGGCAACGCCTTTGATGCGTTTGCCTTGGGGGTTTAGGGCGGTGTATTGAAATGCGGTCATAATCAGTCCTCTGCAGTGACGCGCAGTACCTCTTCGAGTGTTGTCTCACCCAGCATCACTTTTCGAAAACCATCTTGGCGCATGCTGTCGGAAAATTGTCGTGCGTGCGCTTCCATGTCTGCTTCGCTGTCATTGCGATGAATCATGGCATGTAATTTTTCATCGATGGCAACCACTTCATAAATACTGGTGCGACCACGATAACCGGTTTGTCCACACTGATCACAGCCGACTGGAAAATAAATATCAACTGGTGCATTCAAATCAGCAACGCATAATATTTTTTTCATGGCATCATCCGCTGTTTCTTTTCGTTTGCACTGCGAACACAGCACGCGTACCAACCGTTGTGCTGCAACGCCGATAATGGTTGAAGCTAATAAAAAAGATTCCGCTCCCATATCACGCAGCCGCGCAATCGCACCAATTGCGGTATTGGTGTGCAATGTCGATAACACCAAATGTCCCGTTAAACTCGCCTGAATCGCCATCTCCACCGTTTCCAAATCACGAATTTCACCAACCATCACAATATCGGGATCTTGACGCAAAATCGCACGCAACCCACGCGCAAACGTCATGCCAATTTTGGTATTCACCTGCGTTTGCCCGATACCCGGCAAATAATATTCGATGGGATCTTCTACGGTTAAAATATTGCGAGACACGTCATTTAATGCCGTTAAAATAGCGTATAGCGTTGTTGTTTTGCCAGAACCCGTCGGTCCCGTCATTAATAAAATACCGTGCGGCCTTTCAATTAATTTTTTGGTTACTGCTAATGTTTTTTCGCTCATGCCTAATTTGGTTAAATCTAATGGAGCAGACGCTTGATCCAATAATCGCAACACAATGCGTTCGCCATGCTGTGTTGGAATTGTTGAAACCCGCACATCCACCGAACGCCCTGCAATTTTTAATGAAATGCGTCCGTCTTGCGGTAAACGTTTTTCAGCAATATCCAATTTTGACATGACTTTCACGCGCGACGTTAGTAGCGGCGCCAACGCGCGCGGCGGCTCCAACACTTCGCGCAACACACCGTCAATGCGAAATCGCACCGCCAATTTTTCATTAAATGTTTCAAAATGAATATCGGATGCGGATTGTTTGATTGCTTGCGTTAAAATCGCATTGATTAAGCGAATCACCGGCGCATCATTTTCAGTTTCCAATAAATCGGTGGTTTTTGGCATCGATGCCATCATGGTTTGCAAATCAACATCTTCTTCAATGTTGCTCATCGCTGCCATCGCAGAAGAAGTGGTTGTTTCATAGGCGCGCGAAAGCAGCGCTTCAAAATCATTGCTAGAAACTAAAATAAATCGCAACGGTTTTTGAAAAAAGCGGCGCAATTCAATCAACGTTTCTGGCGTGACGGAATCCAAATAACAAATTTCTGCTTGATTTTTATCTTCAGATTTTAAAAATACGCGATGACGTTTGGCAAATTGAAACGGTAAGCGGCGTGCTGAATGAATTTCTGTGTTCATACTTATTCACGTGCAGGTGGTGGCAATTCCATGCTGGCAACAGGGCCTGGTAATTTCACCGTTGTTTTTTGAATTTCTGGCAGCATGGGCATTTTGATTTGCGAAGCAGGCGTCGTCGCTACTTGGATTTCGCGATGACGAATATATTTATAACGGTTCATCGTTTGCGCTTTGGCAAGCGATTTCGACATGATGATGGGGCGAATAAATACCATCAAACTTTTCTTTCGCATCGTGTGCGTATCATAGCGGAACAAATGCCCCAAGATTGGAATATCGCCTAAAATAGGCAGTTTTTGCACGGTTTTTTCATCTTCATTATCAATCAATCCACCCAACACCAAAATATCGCCACTGTGCACTAACACGGACGTATTGATCTTGCTCTTATTCAAAATCGGATTGCCGGTGCTGCTGCCAGAAGCCACCGAATCATCTTCTTGTTTCAACATTAATTGAATCATGTTGTTGGGGCTGATGTGCGGTGTCACATTTAAACTGAGTGCTACGTCGGTGCGTTCGTAGACGTTATACGGAGAAATAGAGCTGTCGGTTACGCCGGGTGTTGCATTCACCCCCTGATACGATCGATTAAATACTCCTAAATTTTGTCCATCGGAAATTAATGCTTTTTGATTATTTAATACAACGACGGATGGCGTTGACAATACATCGGCAGAACCATTCGTTTTTAACGCATGCAACAACGCAACCAAATTATTACTCGGCAAAAATCCAATGCCATTGCTGTGATTCAATTGCATCGCAAACACATTGTTGGAACTCATCAACAAAGAACTGGATGTGTTGGATGTGTCAGTCGTTGTAAAACTAGAGGGTGCTGCAGACGGATTCACCAAATTATCACTTGGCGTTCCCCACACAATACCCAATTTATTCAGCACATTTTCATCAATTTTCACGATGATGGCTTCAACCAATACTTCCTGCGGATGATGATCTAATTCTTGAATGACGCGTTTCAAACTACTCAACATCGATCGAGGCGCATGCATCACGATTGCGTTATCACTTTCTTCAGCTTGCACCGAAATATCACCACTGCCACCCAATGCGGTTGAGCTTGTGCTCGCATTGCTATTTTTTCCATCGCTTGTTGCAGATTGCGCAGCACTGCTCATGCCCGATGCAATTTTTGCTAATATCGGCGCTAATTTTTTCGCGGATAAATAATTAAGTGACACCACTTGTGTATCATCACCGCCCGCGCCGGGTTGATCCAATTTGCGAATTAAATTGCGCATCATTAATTGATTCGCTAAATTACCGCTCAATAAAATACTATTGTCTTCTTCGTCAGCAGATAACACGGCATTTTGCGCACCGGGTTGCACACCGGCTGCATTTTGTAATTTTTGAATAACGCCCACCACTCTTTTCGCATTCGCAAATTGCAAATGCACCACGGCAACCGGTGTTGCGTTCGCGACATCCATTTGACGCGTGAGTTTAGCTAATCGCTCGATGTTGCTCGCACTGCCCGCTAAAATCAGCGAATTCGATGGCATGTAAGCAGTAACACTGGCGGTTAGTGACATCAAGGGGCGCAGCACCGGAACCAATTCCATTGCGGATATGTGACTCACGGGAATAATGCGAACCACCACTTCATCGCCCTCACCCGGATTTTTGCCCGTCGCGATCTGCCGCGATTCAATATTCGCGTCAGCCGCTGGCACAATTTTCGTGACATCGCCCGCTGGTATCGCCGAAAAATGCAACAATTGCAGCATCGACAGAAATACTTGCTTTAACTCATCCGATGTCATGGGTTTTTGTGAAATCAGCGTAATTTTGCCTTGCACGCGCGGATCAACCAGAAATGTTTGGCCAGTTAATAGTGAAACAGTTTGAATAACAGCTCGAATATCGGCGTCTTTGAGATTCCAAGTTTGCAACATTGAAATAGGTGGTGGAGCAACAGTGGTGGGTGGTGGTACGACAGCAGCTTGAATTGGCGCGGAAGAAACGGTGACAGCAAAGCATGCAGTTGCAGCAACAGTCGCAAGACAAAATGTTAATTTGGCGATCCGAGCGAAACGCATGTCATCCCTCAGCACATCACGTGAGTACTTAGTCTAACATGCCAGAAATTTCTGGCGAACAAAAAATTTTCATCTTTGGCCGATCTTGAACGATAATTCATTTCGAAAATGCTCATTGACTGTCGTGTCAACTGCGCTTTTCTCAATGAATTATCGTCCAACCTCGGCCCAAATCTGAAAATTTGAGTCAACCAAAGCATTCGCCGGGAATTGCTGCTAACATGCAATAAAAAATCAGCCCATACTTACACGCACGCTTCTTCTTTGTATTGCGCCAATGACGCCAGCGAATTAAGCTTAGCGCGATTCAGTAACACGGCTTGTGCTGTTGCCACATTTTCTGCTTTACCACGCCACGCATCCAAGCAAGGTTCTTGCAACGCACGCGCGTATGAAAAACTCAAATGCCACGGCAAGGGACCTGCCGCATTCATCGCTTGCAAATGTTGTGTCGCTTGCACCGGCGTTTGACCGCCCGATAAAAAATTAATCGTGGGCACTGCAGCTGGCACCGTGCGTTTTAATACACGCAACGTTGCTTGCGCCACTGCATCGACACTCGATTGCTTCGCGCATTTTTTTCCGGCAATCACCATACTCGGTTTTAAAACGATATATTCCACGACTACGCTATATTTGCGCAGTGCTTTAAATACTTTAATCAATACTTTTTCGCTCACTTTTTCACATTGTTCAATCGTGTGCGCACCATCAATTAAAATTTCAGGTTCGATAATCGGCACGATGCCGTTGTCTTGACACAATTGTGCGTAACGCGCTAAACCAATTGCGTTGAATGAATTGACACCCTTGAATGGCGAATGTTCTCCAACCGAATACACCGCGCGCCATTTGGCAAAACGCGCACCCTGCGATTTATATTTTTGCAAACGTTCTGCTAATCCATCCAATCCTTGCGTGACCTGCTCTGGGTTTGTCGAACTCCACGGCGTTAACCCTTTGTCAACTTTGATGCCGGGCACGATGCCCACTTTTTTCAACCAATCAGGAAATAAAACACCGGTATCCGTTTTTTGCGAGAGCGTTTCTTCAAATAAAATCACGCCGCTGATGTATTTATTCAAATCCGGCGTTGTGAGCAACAGATTTCGATATGCACGACGATTTTCTTCGCTAGATTCAACCCCAACCGCTTGCAAACGTTTGGTGATCGTCGCCGCACTCTCATCCGCCGCCAAAAGACCTTTTCCGCGCGCAGTTAATTCCGTCATCGTTAGTTGTAATTCGTTTAACATGCTCATGATTTTTCCCTCGAGGTTTTTCAAAACTGGGGAAATCATAGCACAAAAGATAAATCGTTTAAAAAAATCTGGATGGAGATTTTGCGGCAGTTCCCGCTCTGAAGGTTGATTAACTTAAATTTTCAGATTTAGGGTGAGGTTGAATGATAATTTGTTGAGAAAAGCGCAGTTGACACGCCAGTCAATGAGCATTTTCGAAACAAATTATCATTCAAGATCACCCAAAGATGAAAATTCTTTTGAAAGCGGGAGGAGCTGGAGATTTTGCGGCTCCTTGTGCGTACTATAGACAATCAGTTGATCTGAATGGTTGTATGGAGAATTAATTTTCCGCTATTTGTCGCGCCAGGATCAATTGCAACGATTGAAATCGCGTAACTCGTGTCAGGGGTAGTTTGCAAATTATTCAATGTTGCCGTAGTCGTTCCTTCATTAACATAAATTGTTTCGCTATGTGTGATCGGTAAAATGGTGGCGGTATAAGTAATATTCTTCGAATAATCGCCGTTTGGTGACGACCAACTCAGCGTACCTCCATTATTACTACTATTCCACTGCATTGATGTGCGTTTACTAGTAAACTTTCCCCGCGTCAGCGTTGTTTTAGGGGTTAAAAATGAAAAAAGTGAAAAACAAGTCAGATCGTTGTTCGCGTTAACAATAAACTGCCCAGAATATCCCTGATTATATTTAAGCGTCGTCCCCAACGTGCCAACAAGAGCAGCGTAACAAGCGCCAGTGGGTATCTTCCGTGGCAACAATGCGGTACTAGCGCTAGTTGAAAAATTTTGTTGGGGAACGGAACCTTGAGCGCCGCTGATTAAACCACAAGGAGTAGCACCCATCTGAGATGCGACATACACCTTTTTTCCAGTTTGATAGGCAACGGCAGGAGCTGTGCACTGAGGAATAGCATATGCACTTTCCATCAAAGCAAATTCAACCAAGCCAGTAAACAGCGCTACATAAAATGATCGCCACATAAACAAAACTCCCCGACTATACTCATTTCATTTCAAAATGCGATTTCTTTCAGTAAAAATTCAGACTACCTTAAAAGGTGCCACTGG
>Ga0155200_102_pt1 | contig 77983 bp, 61 predicted proteins | sample RifCSPhighO2_02_FD_106168 | JGI IMG/M metagenome (GOLD analysis project Ga0155200, IMG submission 106168) | Gammaproteobacteria bacterium RIFCSPHIGHO2_02_FULL_42_43
CCTACGCGCGCTTTACGCCCAGTAATTCCGATTAACGCTCGCACTCTCTGTATTACCGCGGCTGCTGGCACAGAGTTAGCCAGTGCTTCTTCTGTGGGTAACGTCAACCCCAAGACTATTCGTCTTAGGCTTTTCTTCCCCACTGAAAGTGCTTTACAACCCGAAGGCCTTCTTCACACACACGGTATTGCTGGATCAGGCTTGCGCCCATTGTCCAAGATTCCCCACTGCTGCCTCCCGTAGGAGTCTGGGCCGTGTCTCAGTCCCAGTGTGGCTGATCATCCTCTCAGACCAGCTACGGATCGTTGCCTTGGTAGGCCTTTACCCTACCAACTAGCTAATCCGACGTAGGCTCATCTTACAGCACGAGGCTCGAAAGTCCCCCGCTTTGCTCCTGAGAGATCATGCGGTATTAGCCCGAGTTTCCCCGGGTTATCCCCCACTGTAAGGCAGATTCCTACGTATTACTCACCCGTCCGCCGCTCGCCATCAACCTGTATTGCTACAGGTCATGCTGCCGCTCGACTTGCATGTGTTAAGCATACCGTTAGCGTTCAATCTGAGCCAGGATCAAACTCTTCAGTTGAAACTGGCGTGACTCAAGGTCACACAAAAAAAATTAACAAAAGTCTTATTTACGATAGTAATTGATACTACACAAGACCCACGCAAACTGCTTTTTAGGTGTTCAAATTTTTAAAGATCAATTCCCTTGCTGGGAAGGAGGATCATTCTACCGAGTTCCGTTTCATTGTCAACACCGTTTTTTCATTTTTTTTCAAAAAGATGAGTAGGGCATTTTTTGATCTAATTCACTTATTTTTAGGCTTGAAACTGAATATAAAATCTACTATTTCACCACTATTCGCGCAAATTTTCGCTTACCCACTTGATAAGTGTGTTCTTTGCCAACTCGAATAATTTGTTTTGGATTCTCCACTCGCTCTCCATCTATTTTCACAGCGCCCGCCCCAATCATTCGAATGCCGTCAGAAGTGCTAGAGACCAATCCTGCTGCTTTGAGCAAATGCACGACGCCCATTTCGCCGTGCAACGTAATTAATTCCAGATTCTCCGGCGTTTCATTCTTCTGAAATCTCGCAATAAAATGTTCTTGTGCTTTTTTAGCAGCTGAATCACCGTGAAATCTCGCGACCAGCTCCCGCGCCAATTCAAATTTCACATCACGCGGATTTTTTCCCGCGGCAATCGCATCACGCGATGATTTTATATCTGCCAACGTGCGAAAACTCAGCAACTCAAAATAACGCCACATCAATTCATCCGACACCGACATGATTTTTCCAAACATATCATCAGGCAAATCGGTAATCCCAATATAATTACCGAGTGATTTCGACATTTTCTGCACGCCATCCAGGCCCTCCAAAAGTGGCGTTGTGATGACACATTGTGGCTTTTGTTGAAAATGTTTTTGCAGCTCGCGGCCCACTAATAAATTAAATTTTTGATCTGATCCGCCCAATTCAATATCCGCTTTCATCATCACGGAATCATATCCCTGCACGAGTGGATACAGAAATTCGTGAATGGCGATAGGCTGCTTTTCCTCATACCGTTTTTGAAAATCATCGCGCTCTAAAATACGCGCGACAGTATACAACGACGACAACCGAATTAAATCTGCGGCCGTTTGTTTTCCCATCCATTCTGAATTGAATAAAATTTTTGTTTTTTTCGCATTCAGGATTTTAAAAATTTGATCACGATACGTTGTCGCGTTCACTTGAATTTCGTCGGGCGATAATGGCTTTCGCGTGACATTTCGGCCAGATGGATCACCAATCATCGCCGTAAAATCACCAATTAAAAATAAAATATCGTGGCCCAATTCTTGCAATTGTCGCGCTTTGTTGATGACAACCGTGTGACCCAAATGCAAATCGGGCGCTGTCGGATCAAACCCAAGCTTCACACGCAGCGGTTTTCCCGCGTACAATGCTTGCGCTAACACATCCTCTTGAATAATTTCAACTGTGCCGCGTTTAATCATTTGCAGGGCATCATTTGCCATGGTTCACTCCCGAAAAAAATCGTTGACCGGTGTTGTCAGCATGGTAAGGTAGCTCTGTAAGCCTTATGGAACTCTATCATGATGGATTCTGAAAACGAAATTACTCGCAAGCCATCGCGCATCCTCATCACCATCATGATCATCACCTTGATCGGCGTCATTATAAGCCATTTTTTTAAACACAGTACACAGATGCAAGCCATTCAGTCAATTGCACTGCCTCAAAAAACAATTGCCGCAAAACAAAACGTGCAAACCAAAATTATTTCTGTTGCATCAGGCGATACGCTTGCATCTATCCTGCAGAATGCAAATTTACCAAACACCATTGCTAATCAATTATCACAATTATCTGTGGCGTTGCCGTATTTGCGACAATTGCAACTCAATCATACGATGACACTGCAAATCACGCCAGAAAATACGTTGCAACAATTGACTTACGATATTGATGATACGAAAACACTGCAAATTACGGCATCAAATGATCATTACGTCGCGAGTGTCCTTAAAAAACCACTCACTGAAACCGTGCAATTTAAATCAAGCGTCATTCATCACAGCCTCGATCAAGCAGCGATTTCTGCGGGGCTCACGAAAAAAATGTTGACGCAATTGAATACTATGTTTGCGCGCAGCCCCATCGCACATCAGCTGCATCCCGGCGCGCATTTGTATGTGTTGTATCACGAATATTTTGTGAATGACAAAAAAGATCACCCAGGAAATATTATTGCAGCAGAAATTGTAAACGGGCAACAACATTATCAGCTAGTGCGATTTACTGCGCCCAATCATCAAAGCGGATATTACACACCGACCGGTCACACCGTTTCTGAAAAACCTACTTTTTTAAGCGCGCCATTGCATTACACGCGTGTGACTTCAAAATTTTCTTACCATCGCATGGATCCTGTGTTGCACAGAGTGCATCCGCATTTGGGAGTGGATTACGCAGCGCCGTCTGGCACGCCCATTCGCGCCATCGGTAACGGTGTTGTTTTATTTTCAAAACGATTTGGTGGTTACGGAAACGCTATCATGATTCGTTACAACAACACATATAAAACGTTGTACGGCCATTTAGAAAAATTTGCCCAAAACGTGCATCCCTTTCAGCACGTAAAAAAAGGGCAAATTGTGGGATACGTTGGTGAAACAGGATGGGCCACTGGGCCACATTTGCATTATGAAATTCTTAAAAATAATAAACCAGTGAATCCGTTGACCATCCAATTTCCGCATACGCAATCTATTCCTGAAAAATATCGCCACCTGTTTTACAATGAAACCGATCATCGTTTAGCACAATTAAATTTATACATTAATGCTACCAAAACACAGAAATGAAATCGAAACGTGCGCTTTACATTGGGTTGATGTCAGGTACCAGCATGAATGCCGTCGATGCTGTATTGGTTTCATTTGATCAATACACACCGATGATTTTAGAAACGCATTCGTGCGACATTCCCGTATCACTTAAAAAAATAGTAACACAATTATCAGAGTCATCCGTCTGCGACATTCGCACATTCGGCGAAACAGATACACAGCTGGGAATGTTGTTTGCAGAAACATGTATAAAACTGCTTAAAAAAACGGTGTTTCATGCCAATGAAATTATTGCGATCGGCAGTCACGGACAAACGATTTATCATCAACCCAATCACACGCATCCATTCACACTGCAAATCGGCGATCCTAATATTATTGCAGCGCAAACAGGTATCACAACTGTCGCTGATTTTCGCCGACGTGACGTGGCACTCGGTGGACAGGGCGCGCCGCTAGTCCCTGCATTTCATGATTATTTATTTCATGATCGAACTACGGATCAATTTGTTGTAAATATTGGCGGGATTGCCAATATCACTCATCTCTCTAAAAATAAATCGATTATTGGTTTTGATACGGGACCTGGAAATACGTTATTGGATTTGTGGTGCGAAAAAAATTGCAATACAGTATTTGATAAGAACGGCGAATGGGCGCGTAGCGGAAAATTGAATCACGATTTATTGAAAATTTTTTTGGCAGACCCTTATTTCGAAAAAAAATTTCCAAAAAGTACGGGGCGAGAATATTTTAATTTGAATTGGTTGACTGAAAAAATTGCGTCGTTATCTTGTGAAGCATCGTCATCCCGCGACTCGATCGCGGGATCCATCGATCCTCAAAACATTCAATCCACATTGACAGAATTAACCGCAAAAACAATTGCAGATGCAGTCACACAACTCGCTACTCACACTCACACTATCCACCTCTGCGGCGGCGGCGCTTACAACAATTTTCTGATCGAACGTTTGCGCTTTCATTGCAAGTCATCCGATATTCAATTCACTACCAAAATTGGTATTCATCCCGAATGGATGGAAGCCGCGGCATTCGCATGGCTTGCCAAACAAACCCTCGAAAAAAAACCGGGGAATTGTCCAAGTGTTACGGGGGCTCAAAAAGAAAGTGTTTTGGGTGCTGTATATTTCTAAACGCGATTAACACGGTATTGCATCGCATTATTATTGCGCGCAAAATCTCTCATCAATTGGAGATTTCATATGTCTTTTTCAGATAAAAAAACATCGAGTGATATTTTGTTTTATCAAACCGCGGATGGCGCAACACGCATCGATGTGCAACTGCAAGATGAGACAGCGTGGTTGACTCAAGCGCAGATGGCAGAGTTGTTTCAAAAAGATCTCCGAACCATTTCTGAACATATAGCAAATGTGTATCAAGAAGGGGAATTAACTACTGATGGAACTTTCCGGAAATTCCGGACAGTTCAAAAAGAAGGCAATCGCAAAGTTAATCGCGCTATTTCTCAATACAACCTAGACGTCATCATCTCCGTTGGCTATCGCGTCAAATCCATTCGCGGCACGCAATTTCGCATGTGGGCAACCAAGCAGCTGCGAGAATACCTCATCAAAGGATTTTTATTGGATGATGCGCGTTTGAAAAAAAATGCAGGCGGTCATTATTTTGATGAATTGTTATCACGCATTCGCGATATTCGATCATCCGAAAAAGTATTTTGGAAAAAAGTATTGGATATTTATGCAACCAGCATTGATTACACGCCCAACACAGAGATGTCACAACAATTTTTTAAAACAATTCAGAATAAAATGCATTGGGCGGCGCATGGAAAAACTGCCGCAGAGATTATCGTTCAAGATCGGCCCAAGATGAAAATTTTTTGTTCGCCGGGAATTTCTGTAATAACCTGCACATTAATTCCCCGCACCGTGGGCGAATCTAAATACTTTTTCAGATAATCCACCAATGCAATTTCACCAACACAGCCCGCTTCAGAAGAGGCGTGTCGAAATAATAATTTATTTTTTTCTCGAATACCAAATCCCACATGCGACACATGCAATCGCGTGCCGATTTTATCGCGTAAATCCCAGTTGGGACGCACAATTTCAATGATACTTTCATGCGGAATCTGAGAAAAAATAAATTCATTTGGATTTTTTTTGGTATCAAATAATTGCGTGAGTGGCAAATACGGCAATCTCACCCATTCCATTTTAAATTTTTCTGAAACACGTTTCAAAAAATCAGCGCGCGTGCCACATTCATTTTCCGATTTTTTTAAAAACCAACTGGATTTATCGATTTCGCCTTCTGCAACAATCGCCACACAATTTTTTTTCTCATCAAAAATTTCATTTGTCACATCACGAATAATTTTATTTTTTTGATTTTGCAGATTCCAGTCTGCGCTCATAAAATGAAATCGTTTTTCAAATTTTGGATCCGCATCATAATAATTTATTTGCAATAATTTTTTTTCAAATTCAGCAGGTGAGTGAGACAGTGAAAGCGCTAATACATTATTCACATAGGTCACACAGTCAAATGCATCGAAACGAAAAAGCGGCGCGCGATCAAATTCACCTCGCTCGCCCTCGCCTTGCGCGCCAGCAACATACGGCTTTCCCAAAAAAGAACGGCTGATGTCAGCGATGTTGTTAGTCATAAAAATAGATTACACTAATCAGTATGCGATATTGGATTACATTTCTTATTTTCATTATGTTACCTTGTGCGCACGCGCAATGGAATAATCCGCACCTGCCGGCCACGCAAAAAAACATCTTGCACGGCGCTTTTGCGAGCACACCCAAAACACTGGATCCCGCAAAATCATATTCGTCTGACGAAACACAAATTATCGCACAAATTTATGAGCCTCCTTTGCAATATGATTTTAATGCAAGGCCTTTTCAGTTGATTCCGCTCACCTTAACCGAAATGCCTTCGGTCACTTATCTCGATAAAAATAAAAAAGCGCTTCCTAAAAATACTGATCCAAGAAAAGCTGCTTACACTGTTTACACGCTCAAAATAAAACCCGGCATTTATTATCAACCGCATCCGGCTTTCGCAAAGCAAGTTCAAGCAAGCAACATTCACACGATCAATGATTTTAAAAATTTAAGCACACGTGAATTAACCGCCAATGATTATGTCTATCAAATAAAACGATTGGCAAGCCCTACGGTGCATTCGCCCATTTTTGGCGTGATGGAAAAATATATTGTGGGGTTTTCTGAATTTTCAAAACAAATTGAAAACGCATATCAATTGCAAAAAGATCGCGGCGTTGCGAATCCTGTGGTTAATCTTGCTCAATATAATTTGCCGGGTGTTAAAGTAGTGAGCCGTTTTGAATATCAAATTACAATCAAAGGTGTTTATCCGCAATTTTTATATTGGTTGGCAATGCCATTTTTTTCACCTATGCCACCGGAAGCTGATGCATTTTATGAAAATCCGATACTCAAAGATAAAAATATCACATTGGACTGGTATCCGATTGGCACGGGGCCTTATTTATTATTGGAAAATAATCCCAATCAAAAAATTGTACTGAATAAAAATCCCAATTTTACGCATGAAAAATCACCGCAAGTCGATCAGCTTATTTTATCGTTGGACAAAGAAAGTATTCCGCGATGGAATAAATTTTTGCAAGGATATTATGATCGATCAGGTGTGAGCGCTGATAGTTTTGATCAAGCTATTCAATTGGATAAAAACGGTGATGCGGTACTCACTGAGTCCATGAAAGCCAAAGGCATTCGTTTGGAAAAAACTATCAACCCATCCATTTTTTATATTGGATTTAACATGCAAGATCCAACCGTTGGCACGCTTAACGAAAAAAATAAAAAATTGCGTCAAGCGATTGCCATCGCCATTGATTATGAAGAATACATTCAATTATTTTTAAACGGTCGCGGCATCGCAGCGCAAAGCCCTATACCGCCCGGAATTTTTGGATATGAAACCGGCAACGGTCATTTTAATTCTGTTGTTTATTTTTGGGATGGCAACAAAATTTCTCGAAAACCGATCGACGCTGCTAAAAAATTATTGGCGCAAGCGGGTTATCCGAACGGTATTGATCCCGCAACCAAAAAACCACTCGTACTAAATTATGATGTTGCCTCTCTCGCAAACGCCGATGACAAATCACAATTGAACTGGATGCGTAAACAATTTGCGAAACTCGGCATTCAATTAAATATTCGACAAACCGATTACAATCGATTTCAAGAAAAAGTGAGAACGGGTAACGCACAAATTTTTTCATGGGGCTGGTTAGCAGATTATCCTGACCCCGAAAATTTTTTATTTTTATTGCATGGGTCTAATGGAAAAGTAAAATTTGGTGGAGAAAATGCCAGTAATTATGAAAACCGGCAATTCGACATGTTATTTGAAACCATGAAATCCATGCCTAATGACAAGAAGCGTCTCACGTTAATTCACACCCTGTTGACCATCGCACAAGAAGACACGCCCTGGATTTTTGGGATTCATCCGATTGACTTTACGTTGACGCACCAATGGGTGGCGCCGCTCGCACCACATCCCATTGCCAACAATACGTTAAAATATCAGCGCATCAATGCAATAGCGCGCACGCAGCTACAAAAAAAATGGAATCAACCAATCTTGTGGCCTTTGTGGTTACTGCTGGGATTTTTAATATTGATTTTTGTGCCGTTGATGGTTACTTATTGGAAGCGAGAGAATTCGGCGGGAGTTGAGAGATTTTAAAAAAACGTGGTTCCAACAGTGCATAGCATAACTCACTCACACTTATATAGCACAATACGTCCCGATCGAAATCGTACGCGTAAACGGCAAATGATAAAACTCGATGTTGACCGTTGCTGAATAATTTCGCATCAAGAATGTAAATAATCGTTCCTGTTCAAAAAACCACAGACTACTTCTTTCCTGAGATGCAATCACGTTCGGTGTTTCAATTAAATATGTCGCCTGCTCAATATCCACAGGAAATGGAAATAATCTCACTTCATTCGCCGCATACAACGCTTGCGGAATAGAAATATAATCCATAAAACCATAATGCAACGTCAGCTTACAAATGTGTTCATCCACAACAGAAATTTCATATCGATTGATGGAATGATAATAAGGCACATTTTCGATGACGTAGGAAATAATCAAAATATTTTTCGGCAAAATGTGGTTGAGCTTAATAAATTCTAAAAAACCACCGTCACTTCTGTCGTAAACATCGGTGATAAAAATCGCAGTGAAATCGGGCGATATGCTTTTACTATTCGCCCTCATTTGCTGCAATGTTTCTGAAAAACTTTCTTGTTGCGTGTAATAATTTTTTCGCAAATATTCCATTCCCTTGTGCCACGTATACATGATGAAAGTACAAACCAGTGCAATCAATATCGGCAACCAGCCACCGGTCGCCATCTTTTCAATGTTAGATCCCAAAAATAATAAATCAATCACAATAAAAACTGAAAACATGCAGAATAATAAAAATTTATTTTTGTTCCAAATTTTGTAACCCGCAATCGAAACCAAAATAGTCGTGAGCAACATCACCAAATTCACTGCGATGCCGTATGCGTGTGTTAATGCATCCGATGTTTTAAAAATTAAAATAAAAATTAATGTACCGATCATCAACACGAAATTAATTTGTGGAATATAAATTTGACCGCGCATCGATTCAGACGTTTGTATGATGGGCAACCTCGGATACAATCCCAGCAACACCGCTTGCTTGGTCAATGAAAATGTACCGGAGATCACCGCTTGTGATGCAATAATTGTTGCAATTGTTGCAATAATCAGCAACGGAATTAAAAACCAATCAGGTGCTATCAAATAAAAAGGATTTGAAATTCCGTCGGGGTGATTCAGCAAATAAGCGGATTGTCCAAAATAATTGAGCAGCAATCCCGGCAATGCCACAAAAAACCAACTCATGCGAATGGCATTTTTTCCAAAGTGCCCCAGGTCTGCATACAATGCTTCACCACCGGTCATTACTAAAAAAACACCGCCCAGTACGGCATAACCTTTCCACCCGCTACTTAGCAGAAAATGAAACGCAAAATAAGGATTGATGGCGTATAACACCACAGGATTTTGAATAATTTGCAGCACGCCCAGCACGCCTAATATTCCAAACCAAAGCAAGATCATGGGGCCGAAAGTAATTCCGATTTTTGCGGTGCCCAATGACTGAAAAAGAAATAATAAAAATAAAATAACGCAAGACAGTGGAAGCACCAAACCCAACAATGACGGCGCAACCACATTCAAACCTTCAATGGAACTCACCACCGAAATGGCAGGCGTTAACATGCCATCACCCAGCATCAAACCAGCGCCAAACATCGCCAGCACCAAAAAAACTGTTTTTGTCTGGCCAGATTTTTTCATTAACAGCGTGAGCAAAACTAAAATGCCGCCTTCGCCTTCGTTATTCGCGGACAGCACCACGCACAGATATTTAATCGAAATCACTAAAATCAGCGCCCAGAAAATAAGGGACAACACACCAAGCACATCAACAGTATTGATGGGCAAGCCGGACAAAGCAGAGCGAATGGCGTATAAGGGGCTGGTACCAATATCACCATAAACCACGCCCAACGCGGCAAGCGATAATGGTAAAATTTTTTGTTGAGAAGTCGAATCCATTTGACCATCCATGTGAGATGGTTTTTATTCTAACCTTAATTTGATTAACACACAAAAGAACAGAGGGGATTAGGGCCTGCCGTTAATTAACAATTTAAGTTATCCTTCGCGCTCACGGAAAAAGAAGCGTAAAAGATGCAACGACGACACGAATTAACTGATGAACAATAAAAAGTTGAATAATTCATGTTCTGCATGCTCCTTTAATTCTACAGCTAGCAACCTTCATAGCCATTGAGAAGTTAACGCGTTATCGATAGAATTCGATCTATGCGCCGAGATAGTGGAATTGGCAGGCACGGCGCAAATAATTAATCGTTATTATCCTAGATCATCATGATGGATAAAATTTACAATAAGGCGGTTGATTGGCCTGAAAAATTTCAGGCCATTGTTTTGTTATTTTTTTTAATCGCATGCTGGGTGTTTTCATTTGATTACCCGTTGTCTACATTTATTTTTCACGAAATTTTTCCTTATGATCAAAAAAGAATTTTGCAAATATCACTGTTATTATTTTCCGCATTGCTGGTATTGATTAGTCCCCGCTTAAGAAAAAAAATGATCGTACTTCTGGATTCATTTCATCCGATATCGAAATATGGTATTACGCTGTTTTTATATTTTGGAATCGTATCTTCAATTTTCGCAAAAATACCCGCCGCTGCATTTTTGGAGTGGTCGTTATATTTTTTATTGATATTATTTTCTTTAACCATCGCCATTATTGCACGTTCATTTGAAAATAAATCATTTTATTTTTTACTATCAACGTTACTTTATATTGTGATCGCTGCTTATTTATGTTTAATCATATTCAGTTATACACATGACATTGAAAATCACAAGGTAATTTCTTTATTCCCGTTTTTTACCGACATTCGTTTTTTTTCGCAATTCGCTATCTTTAGCGTTTTTTTGCTGCCCTTAAGCGATATTTGGTTTTCTGGTAAAAAAATAATTTTTTATCTGAGGCCAATTTTATTTTTTCTATCCGGCGCTTGGTGGACGCTAATTATTTTAAATGGAAGTCGCGCCTTTTTTTATAGTTTTATTATAAGCGCAATAATTGGATTGATTATTTTTAGAAAAAAAATACTAGGCTTAGCATGGAGGCAGGGATTATCCATCATCATTGGTATTTCGGTCGTGACAGTACTTCAATTCAGTTCTATTTTTTCAAATAGCGCTCATTTATTTCATACGCAAACAGCGCATATAAGCGCAGTGAATATTGATACGATTCGAACTCGGTTGGCGTTATATCATTATGCGGTTCAACTGATGATTGAACATCCCTGGTTTGGTGTTGGACCAATGCATTTTGCTTACGCGCCTCCTTCTGAATTAATTCATGCAGTTGCTTTGGCGGCCCACCCGCATAATTTTTTGCTGATGATTTTTGTAGAATGGGGAATTCCGGCGGGTATTATTTTTGTTAGCCTGATGTTATCGATGCTATTCCAATTAATTAAACGTTGTATGTTTGTTGCAAGTAATTCCGATTGTTCAAATGATCCTGTTATTTTAGCGAGTTTTACGATGTCACTGTTGGCTGGTTTATCTTGCGCCATGGTGAGTGGCGTTTTTGTTATGCCACTGTCACAAACAATGCTTTCCGTTATTGCTGGCGCCAGTTTGGCGTTGTGTTTATCACAAGAAAAAATGACATCGTTATCGATGACGAAAAATATAATTTATTTTTTGTGTTTACTTATTGTTAGTGTGTTTAGTGGTTATGTAGTTCTAGATACACTAATTCATTCCTTACCCACACTTACCCAATCTGAAATATATTGGGCGATAACACATAAAGACCGCGAATCAAATCATGTGGAGCTCAATCCGCGGTTTTGGGCACAGGGATGGCTAACAGCGCATCATGATCCGCTGCCGATTACAACTCCGGAATGACCTCCGGTTGAATAGCAAGCTGCTTTTGGAGAACCATACAACTTCGCTACACCACCTCCCGCTACAACAGTCACAAGACATGACGTACCGGTTTCCTGCGATGTGTAAGTGGTGTGACATGGTGATTGCGCTGAATTAGGGAATGGAACTTGCACGGTTCCTGATGTGCCAGAAGTAATTGAGCCAGGGAAAGTAATTCCAGAGCATCCCGCTGTATTCGCGGTTGTTACTGTTCCTGGATTATTGTTTTTGATGAAATACCCGGGGGTCGCTTTCATTTGTTCTGCGACTGCGTAGCCCGTCACAATAAGCGTTCCAAGACACAGGGTCGTTAAAACACTTCGAGTCACTTTATTCATACACAATCTCCTTGTCGGTTTTTTATAGAACACACCTGTCATCTTACAGTTAAAGGAATCAGCATGTAAAGATGAGGAAGGATAGACGAATATTATTTTTAAAATCAATAGATTAGATTAGATTAGATTAGATTAGAAATTCAGATTCACACATTCACATAAAGGGACAAATGTTGATGCAGAATATGATCATTCTTAATACAATTGTAAGAATACCATGATACAGTTACGGCTTAATGTTAATAACCAAAGAGAGATAATATGATGCGAAAAACGCTAACAGCTGTTGCTTTGTTGATTGCAATAACAGGATCTTCCGCAGCGATTGCTAACCCCACTGGAATCAAAATATCTACTAACATCCCGGGTGGTGTTACCTTAAATTGCGTTCCTAATGATGGTGAATCTGGAACACCCATCATCATTACCAGTGACAATCCTTATTCTAGTTGGTGGGGCGGGCTTTCCAGTAATTTCAACGGAACTAATATGCAATGCACATTTACCCCGGTTAACGATCCTAAAAAAGTAATCGGCAGTGCTCAAATTATTGTATGGAACATCAGTGAATCACCTTACGACAACGCATTAGCTGGCTCTGTTTTGAATGTGTTAAGTGCATCCGGTTTCGATCTGGCAGCACAAGGTACGAAAAAAGCACCTCGTCTTGGCCCGGCTTACTTTAATTACGTTTTGACGATGAGTAAAAATTAAAACGGGAATGACATTATTCGCGTGAATCACACGCGAATAATTGAAGAAAAATGAAATCGCTATCCAAAAAACAAATTATTCTCCTATCATTTTTTGCAGTTATATTCAGCATTATTTTAAAATATTTTTTATTTTTTAAAAACAAAAATGAGTTGCCAGAAGGTTGCGAAAATTTTGATTTATTGAGTGGAGAAATAACCAACGAAACAATCGCACTCATATTGGGTGAGTACCATGATTCACGCGACATCGCTTTAAAATGTGCATTCAATTTAATTAGTTATTGGTTGTACGGTGTCACCGCGAACAATGCCTTCTTGAATACAACGCATCCTTTTAATGTGTATTTTGAAGGGGCATGCGTACGCTCTGATGCAGAAAATAAAGCGGCACTTTGCTACAACAAAACAAGTGAACGAATGTTTCCGCTATATCGTATCTCGCAAAATGCAAGCACGTGGAGCAATAGAGAATTACACATAGTGTATGGCAGTTTACTGGAAGTTTCGCGCAGCATTATGACGCTAGAACAAGTGATTTTATTTCAGCGTGCAAATGACGCAGATGACGAATTAATGTATGCGCTATTAAGCGATACCAATCATCCTGGATATCAAGTACTTTTTAACGGAATCATGAACGAAGCGTTCATAAAAGATAATATGAACATGCGTCACTCGATCATGTTGGTTCGCGAAACCTTGCGATCCATCGTCGAAAGCGGTGTAAGAATGCTGGGCAAATTACCACTATCACTTTTAATTGAAATAATGATCAGAATGATGGTTCAACGTGAAGTTAACGTGACACTGGCGCCAGGAGAAAACGCCACCACAATCAATCATCATATTTTTTCAAGTGACAGAGCCAAAAATATTAGCGTTGGTCGCAATGATCATTTTTTTGAATTAGCTAATAATGTGACGCGATACCCCAGCCTTTCCTTTTTTCTTGCTGGAAATTTTCACGCGTTCGAAATGCAAAAAAGGTTTTCAGAAAAACCAAATTCACGTGTTGCTATTGTCGCCATGAAAGAATTATCGGACGCACATCGTGAAAAAAGAAAACAGCAGGAAGCGTACAAAAAATCTCTGAGATAAAAATATTATTTTTGTCATCATGTGTTCAATAAATAAATCGGCATGTGACCCCTTAGCCATTGAAAAGTTACGCGTTATCGATAGAATTCGGACTGTTCATCAAGATGGTGGAATTGGTAGACGCGCAAGTTTCAGATGCTTGCGGAGTAACACCTTGAGCATGATGAAAATTGTAAACACTAAGGTCTGTTTATTTTTTCCGCAAACGCCAATAAATTGTCGTAGATTTCGGTGGACGTAAACAATTTCGCAGTCTTTTCGCCATTACCTGTTCTCAACAACACAAACGGGCAACCCACTGCTTTCGCCGCTTCCCAATCTCTGTCGCTATCGCCCACAAAAATCATCTCTGAAAATGGCACTTGAAAATCGCGCTGAATCTGATGCAACAATCCGGGCTTGGGTTTTCGACACAAACAATTTTCATCCGGTCTGTGCGGACAAAAATAAATTTTTTCAATTTTTCCACCCGCATTTTCAATCAACGTTAGCATTTTTTGATGAATATGTTGCAGTGATTCTTTTGAAAATATTTCGCGATTCACGCCTGATTGATTGGTGGCGATCACGAGGGTGTGATGCGCTTTGGTGAGTATTGCTATTGCTTCGATGCTGCCTGGAATAGGAATCCATTCATCCGGAGATTTGATATATTCGGTGGATTCAAAATTTATCACGCCGTCACGATCTAAGATAATCAATGTCATGCAAACACCGTTTGATGAATCTGCAATTCACGTGAAAATCCGCGAATAAAATCAGCGGCGGAAATTCTTTTTTTCCCCGGCATCTGCACAGATAAAATTTCTAATGCACCATCGGCAGCTGCAATAGAAAAAAAATTTTTTTCAATTGCAATGAGTGTACCTGGCGATTGATTCGATGATGCTGATGAAACGCGCGCTTGCCAAATCTTCAACGGTTGATTGAGAAAAATCGTTTGCGCCACAGGCCAAGCGTAAAACGCGCGAATTTTTCGCTCAATTTGAATTGCGGATTGTTTCCAATCAATCACCGCTTCTGATTTATCAATTTTATCAGCGATGGTGATGCCAGCAGCACTTTGCGCTGTTGCGTGAATTTTATTTTCTGCTAATTGATTTAATGTTTTGAGTAATAATGCGGCGCCCAGTTGACTTAACCGATCCTGCAACGCATCACTGGTTTCATTGCCACTCAACGCAATTTTTTCCACCATAAAAACGGGGCCTGTGTCCATACCCTTATCTAATTGCATAATCGAAACACCAGTCTCACGATCCCCCGCTGCTATCGTTCGCTGAATGGGCGCTGCTCCTCGCCATCGCGGCAACAAGGAAGGATGAATATTCACGCAGCCTAAACGCGGAATCGACAATACTGCTTCGGGCAATAAAATTCCATACGCCACCACGACCATCACATCCGCATTCAATTCGCGCAATGTCGATTGAATTGCATGATCGCGCAATGTTTTTGGCTGAAAAATAGGGAGTTGATGTGTTTCTGCCAATTGTTTAACGGGTGAGGCTTGTATTTTTTTTCCACGACCCGCGGGGCGATCCGGTTGTGTTAACACCGCAATCACTTTGTGCGTTGAAGTAAGTAATTGTTGCAGCGCGGGTACGGCGAATTCGGGCGTTCCCGCAAAAATAATTTTTAAACATGATCGCTTAATGTCTGGCAATGCGCATTCCTTCTGATTCTAATTGTTGCAACAATGTCGTTTGCAAAACAGTATCGACCAATTCTTTTTTGCTGATGCAATTTAATTTTAATTTCATATTCTTCACGTAAAATTCAACGGTGCGTGCGGATAAATCCATCTTGACGCCCACCTCCGGAATCGTCAAACCCTGCGCCAGCCAAAATATACACTGCGCTTCGCGCTTAGTTAAATAAATCCCCGGGAAATCCTCTCCTAAATAATAACTGTTTTCTCGGTGGGTGCCACGTATTATTCGACGCGGTGGCGGTAGCACCGCTTCTAAAAAATCACTCATGCGCCCTCGGTTGGTGAAAACACACGCATGAACGGCAGCATTTTTAGTTAATACTTCGCTCGCGATCGATCGCCAATAATGCATAAACACTCCTTCATCCTGTACATTCCAAAAAATGCAGCTTAGCGAGACGGGATGTTTTGTCAATACCGTGTTTTGCAATTGCGTGCTTTTTTGTATTAATACCACTCGCGCCATCATTGAATTTCGAATATTTCGATTGATTCATTTATTTCGAATATGATACACTGACCTCAATATAACCAACTGGAAATATAAGATGCACCCTCATAACGAAAAAGAAACCGCGTTAGCAAAAGAATCGAGTCGCTTTTTAGTAAGTTATTTGCGATCGGTGCGAAAGCAAGCAGTCGAATTAAAATTCGTCGACAGTAATGGGAAATTGAAAAAAATACTCATCCCTCGGGTCGCGATGAACCTGCTGGCTGAGATATTGCAGCAAATGAGCAGTGGCAATAATATTTTATTGCATTCTGTTCGTAATGAACTCACTACACAACAAGCGGCTGATTTACTCAATGTATCACGGCCATTTTTAGTAAAATTATTGAAAAATGGAGAAATTCCATACCGTAAAGTTGGGGTTAGACGAAAAATATTGTCGAAAGACATTTTAAAATATAAAGAAACGATAGATCGAAAACGTAGGGCAACACTGGATGAGCTCGTAGCCCGATCGCAGGAATCAAATCTCGGATATGAGTAAGCAATGGAAAGATTAATTGTATTGTATGATGCATGCGTTCTATATCCCGCTCCGTTGCGTGATTTTCTAATGGAGCTAGCATTAACTGATTTATTCCAAGCTAAATGGTCGAATCGCATTCATGATGAGTGGATAAGAAATGTTTTGAAGAATAGGCCTGATCTCACTAAAGATAAATTAATTATCATTCGCGATTTAATGAATTATCATGTTCGCGATTGCTTAGTTGAGAAATATGAAAAAATTATCCCGAAATTAAATCTTCCTGATAAAAATGATCGTCATGTTTTGGCAGCAGCAATTCATTCAAAATCTTCTATCATAGTAACGTTTAATACAAAAGATTTTCCAGATCGAATAGTGAAAAAATATGAAATAAAGGCGAAAAATCCAGATGATTTTATTGTAAATCAATGCGATTTTACACCAGAAATTTTGTGTTCAGTTGCAAAAAACTGTCGTTCACGTTTGAAGAAACCAAAATTTGATGTTGAGCGATATTTGCAAAATTTGGAAAGGCAACAACTACATAACACGGTGAAAATGCTCAAAAAATATAGCGACCGGATATAACGCGCTTTTTAAAAATTGTATTCATCAAAAAGCACTCAAAATTGGCAGTTAATGATTGGGGGCTGAGTTGTTACGAAAACTTCAGATGATCGGATTCCAATGTCACCTGAATCGTGCTGCCGGGAGAACATTTTCCGGATAAAATATCTTGTGCTAATGGATTTTCAAGATATTGTTGAATCGCGCGTTTGAGCGGACGTGCACCGTACACCGGATCAAAACCTGCTTTTGCAATAAATGCAATCGCGTCTTTCGACAATTCAATTTTATAATTTTGATCATGCAATCGTTTTCGAATTCGCTCAAGCTGAACATTAGCAATCGCTTCAATGTTCGCTTGATTCAACGGATGAAATACCATCGTTTCATCAACGCGATTAATAAATTCTGGGCGAAAACTTTTTCGCACAATTTCCATCACCATTTCTTTCATTTTCGCGTAACCTTCGCTCGCAAATTCTTGAATGATTTCAGAACCTAAATTCGATGTCATGACGATAACTGTATTTCGAAAATCAACGGTGCGCCCTTGACCATCAGTCAATCGACCATCGTCTAACACTTGCAATAAAATATTAAACACGTCGGGATGCGCTTTTTCAATTTCATCCAACAATAATAATGAATAGGGTTTACGACGCACGGCCTCCGTTAAATAACCACCCTCTTCGTAACCAACATATCCCGGCGGCGCGCCAATCAAACGCGCGACGGAATGTTTTTCCATAAATTCTGACATATCCATGCGCACCATGGCGTCAGGTGTATCAAATAAAAATGTGGCGAGTGCTTTGCACAATTCTGTTTTGCCAACACCCGTTGGCCCCAAAAATAAAAATGAACCAATAGGGCGATTGGGATCTGACATGCCGGCACGCGAACGCCGTATCGCATTCGCCACAGCATTCACCGCTTCATCTTGGCCTATCACGCTCGCATGCAGAACACTTTCCATGCGCAGCAATTTTTCTTTTTCACCTTCCATCATGCGCGACACTGGAATGTGCGTCCACTTTGAAACAACTTCCGCAATTTCTTCTTCGGTCACACTGTTGCGCAATAATTTATGTTTGTCTTTGGAATCCGATTTTTTTTCAGTGCTCTCTGCTTGTTTTAATTTTTTTTCCAATTCAGGAATCACGCCGTATTGTAATTCAGACATGCGCGCTAAATCAGATGCACGTGCTGCCGCATCCAAATCGATGCGCGCTTGATCCAGCGATTCTTTAATTTTTTGTGTGCCTTGCAAACTTAATTTTTCAGATTTCCAAATTTCTTCTAAATTCGCGTATTCTTTTTCGCATTTTTTAATATCACTTTCTAAATCTTTTAATCTTTTTTGCGATGCATCATCCTTTTCTTTTTTTAATGCTTCGCGCTCAATTTTAAATTGAATTAATTTTCTTTCTAAGCGATCCAGGTCATGCGGCTTGGAATCAATTTCCATGCGAATTTCACTCGCCGCTTCATCAATTAAATCGATCGCTTTATCCGGCAATTGCCGATCGGAAATATAGCGATGCGATAACGTTGCTGCAGCAACAATTGCGGGATCGGTGATCGTCACACCATGATGCACTTCATATTTTTCTTTTAAGCCACGCAAAATCGCGATCGTTTCTTCAACCGAAGGTTCGTCCACCAATACTTTTTGAAAACGTCTTTCCAGTGCCGCGTCTTTTTCCACGTATTGTCGATATTCATCTAATGTCGTCGCACCAACACAATGCAATTCGCCACGCGCCAATGCGGGCTTTAACATATTTCCCGCATCCATCGCCCCTTCGGCTTTTCCAGCGCCAACCATGGTATGAATTTCGTCGATAAATAAAATGACTTGCCCTTCTTGCTTGGCTAAATCCTTTAAAACTGCTTTCAAGCGCTCTTCAAATTCACCGCGAAATTTTGCACCGGCAATTAAAGCGCCCATGTCTAACGCTAATACTCTTTTATTGCGAATGCCTTCGGGCACTTCGTTATTCACAATGCGCAGCGCAAGACCTTCAACAATCGCGGTTTTACCAACGCCCGGTTCACCAATTAATACGGGGTTATTTTTCGTGCGACGTTGCAACACTTGTATTGTGCGACGAATCTCATCATCGCGACCAATCACCGGATCTAATTTTCCCGCTTCGGCACGCGCGGTTAAATCAATCGTGTATTTTTCTAATGCTTGACGTTGACCTTCAGCGCCAGGATCATTCACTTTTTCATTTCCGCGCATAGTTTGAATTACCTCTTGCAATTTTTTTTCTTTCAAACCTGCTTTTTTTAAGCTATCTTGTAAACCACTTTTTTTCTCAAACGCTGCGATTAAAAAAATTTCGCAAGAAATGTATTTGTCTTTATTTTTTTGCGCAAGCTGATCGCAACGATTGAGCAATTGCGCGAGCGAGTTAGATACATGGATTTGACCGGGAGCGCCTTCTACTTTTGCAAAGCGATCAATCGCTTTTCGCAACTCATCGGTTAATGTCGCGAGATTAACGCCGGCTTGTTCGAGCAACCTTCCAACCGTGCCATTATTCTGGGACAACATGGCCAGCAACACATGCTCTGGCTCAATAAATTGATTGTCGGCGCCGAGCGCGAGCGACTGCGCATCCGCCAACGCCGCTTGAAACATGTCAGTAAATTTTTCCATGAAAATCGTCGCCTCAAACAAAGCCTAAACACTATACCTTTTCTGTAAGATAAGGGTAAGATAGCTCATTTTCAATGGATCACCTAATGCACGCAAGTGAACGATGTTCAGAATTAATGGGATTGGCGATATGCGCGGTGGCAGGCGCTATCACAGGCTTTTTTTTCGTTTATTATGAAATTATCAGTTTATTTGACAAGAAAATTTCCGCCAAGCAAGAAGAGCGCGCGTTACTGACCTCTGTTGCCGTCGGCGCTTCGGCATTTTCAATTTTTTATTTAGTCGCAATAAAAAAAGCACGGCAAGCATTGTTTTGCTGCGTTGATTTTACAGAAACGCCGACATTGCAGTCACAAAACAACACAACGAGATTGGACGCAGAAAATCCAACCATTCAAACATTGTCGGATGATGAAGATGATGTTTCAGAAAGATCGGCGTTGCTTGTTAGCGCAAACTGATTAAAATCCCATAAATTTTTATCCATCAATTGACTCGGTTGAACGCTTTGCAATGCGTGCAAAATGTTGCTGGGAATTTTGGGATTGTCGCACGACAATTCTTCGATTAATTTTTTTATTTTGTTGCGCGTTAAATTTTCTTGTGATCCACATAAATTGCACGGAATAATTGGAAATTGTTGCTCGCTTGCAAATGCTTTAATATCAGATTCCTGGCAATACACCATCGGACGTATCACAATGTTTTTCTGATCATCGGATAATAATTTCGGCGGCATGGATTTAATCTGCCCGGCATATAAAATTGACATCAATAATGTTTGAATACAATCATCGCGATGATGACCCAACGCAATTTTGTTAAATTTATTTTCTATTGCGTATCGATAAATATTGCCGCGACGCAAACGCGAACACAACGAGCAATACGTTTTTCCTTCGGGGATAACACGCTTAACAACTGAATACGTATCGCGCTTCTCAATTTCATGTGGAATTTTTCGATCCGATAACCAACGGCGCATATGCGAATCATCCCAGCCAGGCTGAGATTGATCAAGTGTGTACGCAAAAATATCAAATGTGTTGCGCCATTCTTTTTGAATGCGTTGCAATACGGTCAACATCGTGTAAGAATCTTTTCCACCAGATAAACACACCATCACACGATCATTTTTTTCAATCAAGTTGAAATCGGAGATGGCTCTGCTTGCATAATGAATTAATTTTTTTTCGATAGCAGTTAAGTTATCTCCCACGCACATCACCCCAAATATATTTATGTAATTGTATTTGAAAACGCACAGGTAATTGATCTTGCAAAATCCATTCTGCTAATATTTTTTTGTCGAGCTGATCAGCGCTCGGTGAAAATAAAATTTCGCAACAATGTTGTAATTGATATTCTGCGATTATTTTTTTTGACCAGTCGTAATCAGCACGATCACAAATCACGAATTTAATTTGATCTTGCTTGGATAAAAAATTAAAATTGGAAAAAATATTTTTGGACATTTCATTGGAGCCTGGTGTTTTAATATCAAGAATTTTAATCACACGCGCATCAACATCAGAAATATCGATAGCACCACTCGTTTCCAGGGTAACACAATGCTGCAAATCACATAATTTTTTCAGCAAGGCCAAGCAATTTTTTTGCGCCAAGGGTTCGCCGCCAGTAACGGTTACATACTTGGTTTTATAATTTGAAACAGTGGTGATGACATCATCAATGGAGATATTGTTTCCGCCAGAAAATGCATAAGCGGTGTCGCAATAGGTGCAACGCAACGGGCAACCGGTCAGTCGAATGAAGACGGTTGGTAATCCTGAATAAGTGGTTTCTCCTTGTAATGAAAAAAAAATCTCAGTGATTCTTAGATTCACTCGCTACCGCTCGTGTCTGTGTCCTGATTTATTTTTACTCGCCGCCGCTCGTGTCTGTGTCCTGATTTATTTGCACTCGCCGCCGCTCTGTCTGTGTCCTGATTTTTTGGACATAGACACGAGCGGTAGCGAGTGGAATTAACAATTAGAAATAAACTCCAAGTTGTAAAATAACAGAGTTGCGTCCTTTGCCAGTGCCAACAATGTTAGTAACCGCTCCACGACCTGTCGCCACATCGGCGCGAGAATAATCGCTATCGTGACGATATTCAATGCTTTCTGTCGTTTCAGGCAACAAGCTTGTGCTTAAAAATGTCGCGTAACTGCTTTCGGGCAGATTCAACGCCAACGCTTCCCACGCATGTCCGTAGGAGACACCCAACGTGGTATCGTATTTTTGCGCAAACCAAGGTAACACGTAATCAATTTCGGTATGCAATGCGCGCGGCTCAGCACCTTTTCCGTTGTAAACGAGATCGGTCGTAGAATATTTTTCTATTGCACCTAAGTATTCTCCAATCACTGTCCAAGCGCCACACGTGACATTGCCATACACATCACCACCGCCAACGCGATGCGCAATGTTATTAAAAATAGCGGAGGTATTTGGCTGAGATACGCCGAAGCCACCGAATTGCCCGGTCGCCGTAGAAAGACCTGTCGCTTGTTGACCTTCAGCATCTGCAACGTTGGAAACCCAACCCGCACCCACACTGTAACTACGGCCAGCAATAGCGGAGAAGTGACGCTTCAAGCCCACATTCACACCACCTTGTTTGAATACAGGACTGCCACCAGAAGTTTGGTAACCAGAAAATCCATACACCGATCCAAATAAACCATTATTGAGCGACACACCCAACAACGCTGCTTGCGAACGGATTTTACCCATCGACACGGTTAAGGGTGTACTGACCATATCGTTAGCATAACGGCCATAAGGAACATACATCATCCCCATGCTGAAATAAAATGGAGATTTATCTAAATTTCCCAATGTAAAAAATCCACGGCTCAAATAAATTTGCGAATTCGGCGCGCGATTACCCAAGCTCACCGGGGTGCCGTTGTATGCCAATGACATAAAACCAGTCGCCCATGCGCTTGCGATTGCATTAAAATCTAATTCCGCGGTTGATAAATTCACACCATCATTCGGATTGGTACCAAATCCACTCACTGAAAATAATTGACCTTCAACGCCGCCGCTCACTTGCAACACGGGACGATCCAACGTGTAACCTTGTGCTGCTAAATTATCCACGATTTTTTGTTTTTGTTGCAAAAGATGCATGTCTTCATTCATGGATGACATGTTGAATAACAAATCGGCGCCATCATATAACATTTTTTTGCCTAAAAATGGCGTGGTAGTCACTGTAACGAAATGGGGCCACGGAGCAGTAGTGCTGCCCGTTTGATGCGCATTTAAATAGGTTACTTGATGTTTTTCTTTTTTTTCTTTTTTTAACTTGCGAACTTCGCGTTCTAATTTTTTGGTTTCTTTATCCAAACGATCCATCTTAGCATCCGTTGACATTGGTGCTTGCGTTGTCGCAATACTCGATGCAACAAATAAAACCGTTGCTAATGCAGTTGCAGAAATTAATACTCGCTTCACTGTGATCCACTCCTGAAAAAATTACAACGAGCGATCATAAAATAAAAGAAGCGCGAGCGCAAGCGACCGCAAAATGGAAGCGCGAGCGCAAGCGACCGCAAAATGGAAGCGCGAGCGCAAGCGACCGCAAAATGGAAGCGCGAGCGCGAGCGACCGCAAAATTTATTTCACGGAAATTGTTCTTGCCATGCTGATTCAGGTTGTATCGCAGCACCCAGCGCAGAAACACCGTTCAACTTAACATTTAATGGATTTGAAATAGTTACCCAGGCACTTCCATTCCAATGTAATGTCGTGCCACTAGCACCAACCGCCCAACAACTGTCTGTTTTACTACAGCTGACGCCATATAAATTGACATTTCCCGACGCTGTAACTCGTGACCAAGCACTGCCATTCCAATGCACAGTGACAGAAGCGCCACTCGCCCTATTACCTACGGCCCAACAATCATTATTATTGATGCAAGTAACACCATTATAATTTACATTCGGCAAGCCCGTCGTGGATTGCGCAACCCACGCAGTATTATTCCATCGAATAAAAGCGCGATCATCGCCAACTGCCCAACAATTAGTGCTTGCGGTACACCACACACTATTGAGATGTTTAACAGGTGATGGTGTTGAGAGATTGCGCGTCCAATTAATTCCATCCCAATGCACCATCAAGTCATTGCCTATTGCATTGCCAACCGCCCAACAATCTGTCGTGCTATTACAATAAACACTATTGTAACTAACGTTGGGTAATGTCGACACAGTGCTGGTTTGCTCAGTCCAGTTGCTGCCATTCCATACATTAAAAGATCTGGCGCCTCCAACTGCCCAACAATAATTATTCGCAACACAATGCACACCAAAATAGTTCGAGCTATCGCCAGAAGAAACTGCCGACCAACTATTCCCGTTCCAATGCAAAAATAATCCCGATTCCCCAACAGCCCATGCATCCGCATAAGACAAAGCAAAAACAGCGTTCATGCTTCTGTTGAGTGATGACACATTCGAATCACTCCACTGCAATTCAGTAGGCTTATTCCAATGCAAAACATGAACATCATTGGAAACAGCATTGCCCACCGCCCACGCTTCCGGTAATTGCACCGCTGCTTGTATCGTACTTCCACCCCCGCCAATCACACTTCCTGCAGGTGACAAAGTTGGCACGCCACCTTGCGATTGCAGCATGCATTGATATTGTCCGACTGCCGCACCGCTTGCATGCGCAACTGCGGTAGTTCCACCTGCGCCGCGCGTCACATTCACAAAATTATTTCCACTGATAGTCACATAATCAATTAATTCTCTGTCGATCATGACGCGACCGGTGGTTGCATAAGCCGCAGCACTCGCCACTGGAATCGTGGTTGTCGACGCAGTAATCGCGGTACTCAATGTGCTGGGCGTTGCGGGTGATTGCGGACCCGCACCCGTTACAGTAAATGGGCCTGCAGCACCAGTGAAAGTAAAATTCGTTAAATTGACATTGCTGGTAACGTCAGTGCAAGCGATGCGACTCGCAATAGTGGGAATCATTAATTGGTGCGTGCCACTTTCTAATCCCGCTTCAGCAATATATAACGCTTTTTGTCCGCCCAGTTGGTTGGTCGTGCTTAGCATATCGCTGTTAACCACATACGTAATAAAAACGCCGATGATAGCGAAAATCATGATTAACACGATTGCGACGATGATGAGAAAACCGTGTTGTGATTGTTTTAGTTTTAGTTTCATTTGCACTTGCTCCGCTTCGCTACGCGCGTGCTTCTGCGGTCTTTATTCGCACTTGCTCCGCTTCGCTACGCGCGTGCTTCTGTGGTTTTTAAATGATATTTCTCAAATTAATCACCGTTCCCAATGTAGTGTTTGTATTATTTTGCGTGATCGTGAATATCACAGAGATATATCTGATGTTCGCGATCACCGCAGTGACAGCACCCGTGTCATCGTAATAACCAAAAGTAACTGAGGCAACACCGTTAGCCAAGGTCAGCGCGTTGCGTTGTAACTGCGTGCCACTCAATGTGTAACTCACGCTCGTATTCGTATTATCGTTGAAAGTAAATTGCGTGCTGGTTGCAGTGGTGATGTTGCTCGTCGATGGTACATTGCGAAAATCAGATTCTATTCGTGTCAACGCCAATCTTCCTTGCCAATTATTATCCGTCAAATTACGTTGCAAAAAATAACTGTTAAATCCCGCGTGAATCATGGGTAAAGCAATCACCGCTAATACCGCCAAAATCACAGTGACAATAATAATTTCGATTAATGTAAAACCGCGATATTTTTTCATTAATATAACGCCACCACTGTTTTTAAATCTGCTCTAGAATTTTGCGGGCCCGTCACGATAACATTAATTATTCGATAATTAGAATCACTGCCGATCGCATAAGGGGTAAGAGTCGACGTGATGGTGTAGCCTGTGATTGCTGAAAGCGCCGTACACACTGCAGGTGAACCACTGACGCATGGATCGGTTAACCCTGTAAATCCATTCATTCGACGCGAACCAATAATAATATCCATGCGCGCACTCGCTAATGCAATAGCTGTTGTTTGTGGATTCACGCTCGATGTTTTTTGTAATGTTGTATTAAATGCAATAAACACACTCGTCACCACGAAACCAATAATCACAATAAAAATCACAAGTTCAATCAATGTAAATCCCACATTATTTTTTTTCATTGCACGCTCAGCTTTTCCCGCTTTCAAAAGAATTTTCATCTTTGGGTGATATTGAATGATAATTTGCCTCGAAAATGCTCATTGACTAACGTGTCAACTCCGCTTTTCTCACCAAATTATCATTCAATCTCACCTCAAATCTGAAAATTTAAGTTAATCAACCTTCAGAGCGGAACTACTGTTGCACGCTCATGTTTCCCGTTTGTTGCGTGATTGTAATCGTACGGCTAAGGTCATCGCGCGTCACGGTGATGGTGGCGTTAGCAGTAAGCGCTGTGGTAGCAGCGTTGTCGGAATACGGAATACCACGCTCATCAAAAGCAACCAAGTTATTCGGTAAATTCGATAAACCGGAAATAGTGATGCCCGAAACCAAGGTAATGGTGTTGGTGTTGGTGGAGGGATTGGGTACGGCAGTGCCGCTGATGTTGGTGATGCCATACGTGCTTGGTAATGTAAAATTCACACGAAAACGCTGCCCGTGTGTGACGGCAAGCATTTGCGTGTAACGCAAATCCCCGAGAATTTGCTGTGTTTGCGCATCTAAATTTGGGGACGTAATAAAACGCGGCACAGCCAATGCAGCAATGATACTGATCAATATGATGACCAGCACAAGCTCAATCAGGGTAAATCCATTTTGTTTTTTGTTCATAGCTCACTATATACCGAAATTGCGCTATGATAGTCAAATATGAGTTTGACACATAAAAAACAATCTGGCTTCACGCTGATTGAATTGATCATCGTCGTCGTAGTAATTGTGATTATTGCGGCACTCGCCGTTCCGCGGTTCATTGATTTAGGCACAACGAGCAGGCAAAACGCGACGAATGCGGTGGCCGCAAGTTTAACCACCGTCAGTGCTGCCAATTTCGCGCAACGCACCGCTAATAGCAGCACCGGCTCAGCCATTTCCAATTGCACGGACGTGAGTCCGTTATTGCAAGGGGGGTTGCCCTCGGGTTATAGCGTTGGCTCGCTTGCCGTGTCTGCTGGCGCCAGTGTAAACTGTACACTCACAGGACCGGGTTCTACGTCTGCTTTTTTTGTTGCGATGGGCATCAATTAGGGAGATGCCTGCCATACGCAAGGAGCAACTATGGGAGATGATCGCGCACTCAATATTCTCATCGCCGATAACGATTCAGGTGACTGCAAACTCATCCAAAAATTGCTAAAAGAGTCTCAACTAACCTGCGACTACATGATTGCATCTTCGATTGAAGACGCAATGGAATCTTGCAAAAAAAACCGTATCGATTGCGCTATCATCGATTACTTAATACCTGGGCAACACCTGGAAGGATTGGCGGGAATATCAACTCTACACGCCAAATTTCCACTCATCCCCATCATTGTGCTGACGGCACACGGCAATGAAGATATTACTGCTGAATCAACCACGCGCAGCGCTTTCGATTACATCAGCAAGAAAAACTTAAATGTGGAGTTACTCGAAAAATCCATTCGCGGCGCAATCGATAAAATCACATCAACCAAACAACTCAAAGAACAAGAAGCGAAAATCGAGCAAATCACGTATCACGATCCGCTGACCGGTCTTCCCAATAAATTATTGTTTGAATACACGTTAACAAAAACCTTGGATATTGTAAAAAATCAGAAAACACTGCTCGCGGTATTGTTACTTGAAATTGATCGCATTAAAAATATTAACACTGCGCTGGGGTATGAAGCGGGCGATATCCTCTTCAAACAAATTGTCACACAATTGCAAACGGTGCTGCAAAACAAGGAAGCGCTCGCAAGATTCAGTGGTGATCAATTTGTAATATTGGCAACTAAAATAAATAAAAAAGAAGACGCGGGCCTTATCGCAGAAAAAATACTTCACGCATTTGAAAAACCTTTTTTGGTTGGATCTAAAAAAATTCATGTGGACATTAGTATTGGTATTGCGACTTATCCGGTCTCAGGTGATACCGCGTTAGATTTAATGCGACGCGCTGATTCTGCGATACAACAAGCCAAACACGCTGGGCGAAATAATTTTCAATTTTATTTACCTGAATTTGATAAAAATGCAATAGAGCATTACCAAATTGAACATGCACTGCATGATGCGTTTTATAATCAAGAATTATATTTGATGTATCAACCCATTTATTCACTTGCCAACAATGCGCTGTTCGGTATAGAGCCTTTGGTATGCTGGAAACATCCGGAATTTGGAAAAACGCCTACAGAAAAAATTATTGCGGCTGCCGAAGAATGCGGTCTGATCGTCCCAATTAATAATTGGGCAACCAATGAAATCATGCGCGTATATCAAGATTGTAAAACAAAAGGCGCGCCGCCAGCTGCATTGGTCATTCCTCTGTCGGCAAGACAGTTCAATGCGATGAATTGGTTCTTTGCCATGCAGCAATCGATGGAAAAATATCAAATTGATTCGCGCAATATTATTTTTGAGTTGCATCAAAGCCGCGCCATCACTGCGCCAACAATACACACCGCATTATCTCCCGCCATTGACGCCGGCGTCCAATTTTTTATTGACGATATTGATATGTCCAGCGCATTCGTGAGCCTCATGAACGCGGTCACACTCTCTGGTCTAAAAATTCGAAAAGCGTTGATTCAAAATATCGAAGATAACGCCAAAGACAGAAATTTTTTAAAAATGTTATTTAATTTTGCGCAATCCATGGGATTCTCTGCCATTATCGAAGGTATCGAAACCAAAGCGCAAATTGATTTTTTAAAAATATTTACCGAAGGAAAATGCCCGACATACTACATATCAAAACCGCTTGCGTTAGAGGCCATGCAGAAATTGATGTTAGGATTTGGAACGACAAAATAGTATGCAAATCAATCTCGATTTTTTAAAAAAAAAGTCACCGCCTGGATTATGTTGCTTATATCTTTTGCCAGATCGGCTAATTGTGACACATGCTTTGTTTGATAATGAAAGACCCAAAATCACTTTTTACGAAGATACACCGATTGAATTAAATTCATTTTCCTACACTCTGGATAGGATAATTAAAAAGCACGCGTTGAATGGCATGCCTTGTTCCTGGGTATTGCACGACAGTTTTTATCAAATATTTTTGCTCGATCCACCTTCGGTTCCCGCAGAAGAAATTCCGCTCGCTTTGCGCTGGCAGCTGAAAGAGTTGATTGATTTTCCAACGGATGAAGCGGCGATTCAATATTTTTCAGTGCCGTTTACACTCAATAACCAACAAAAAATTTACGTGTCTATCGCAAAAAAAGAACGCATACAACCCATTGCAGATATTATTTATAACAGTGCGCTGGATTTGCAATACATTGATATCGGTGAATTGGCATTACGCAATATCACCGCATTATATGAAGAAGCGGATCACGCTTATTTGGGTTTTCTGGCCTTCAATGAAAGCAACATTGAGCTTATGATCACGCGCGAAAAAAATCTGTTGCTCAAGCGAAAACTCGAAACACCTTCATTTGTACACACGCCCATCCTCTCTCAAAAATTACTAACCGCCTTGTCGGCAGAAATTCAAAATTCATTTTCTTATTGTAAAGGTCAGGAACAACACGAAGAACTGCCCGTCAAACTATTGGTGTCTTCACCCATGCCTGATTTTTTAGCAATGTTTAGTCAGTATGATAATATTCCGGCGGAGCCTTTGCATATTCGACAAAAAATTGATTTTGAATTTATTATACCTTCCGATAATTTTTTACCATATGATTTTTTAATTCCCATCGGTGGCGCATTACGTAGGAACAATTAATGCAAAAAATTAATTTTTGTGATGCGCTAGCAAAACCGGGTCGTTACGCAATTGATCAGCAACGCTTAATATGGATTGTCAGCGGATGGACTGCATTGTTAATGGTAATTTTTGCACTGCAAGTTTTTTTTGGTATATTTCAATATATTCAAGTTTCTTATGTATCCCATCAGGAGAGCAATATTTCTGCGCGTTTAAAAAAATTAATTGAGGAAAATCCAAAAATAAATTATGTGCGCGAATTAGAAAAATCAGTGATTGCGTCCATGAATAAAGTGGACAAACAGAAAAATTTTATTGAAAAAATGACTGAATTCAAAACGCAACAATTACAATTCAAACCCAGTGATTATTTATATGAATTGTCTAACGCTGCAATACCGCAAGTATGGCTGACGCACATGGAATTTTCTAGCCAAGGCCAGCAAGTGGATTTATCCGGCTTCACTTACAGCTCGTCGAAATTAGCGCAATACGTGACGCGTTTACAAAATGAACCACATTTCAAAGATAAAGTGTTTTCAAAAATATCTGTCAACGAAGCAAAGTCTGAAAACAAAAAACAAATTCCTTTTAATTTGAGCACACAGAAAAAAGAAAATAACAGTGGTTCTCGCTCTGCAGGTTGATTGACTTAAATTTTCAGACTTGAGGTGAGATTGAATGATAATTTGGTGAGAAAAGCGGAGTTGACACGGAAGTCTTTGAGCATTTTCGAATCAAATTATCGTTCAATATCGCCCAAAGATGAAAATTTTTTTGAAAACGGGAGGGCTTGGAAAAATGGGTGATTTTTTAAAACAAGCATTGCATTTATTCAGACAATATCCCGCACGTTTGCGATTTTGGATAACTGTGGCGCTCATGATGTTGATTTTTTTAATTTGGTATTTTTTGTTTTATCGCACGATCTCACCCATCATTCAATCCAATTCTGAAAAAATTAATGTAATACAACACAATATTGCCGCCATGAATGCGCTTTACCAAGAAAATTTGCGCGTGATCAATTCACCCATCAGTACACTGGAACAGAAAAAACGTGATTTAGAAAAAATGTTACATGAGTTAGAAACCAACACGTTTATCACCAAGAAAATGATGGACACGAAAGAAGATTATCGCAACGCGATTCGTGACATTTCAACATTGCCAGAGGCCATCAGCTTTAATCAAATCGATGAACTGCCCAATGCCGACAGCGAAAAAATTTCCATCGAATTTTCGGGCGGTTATTTTGAAACGCTAGAGTATCTGCAATATTTAGAAAATCTACCCTGGTATATTTTATTTAACAGTCTTGAGTACACGGTAACGAGCTACCCGAACGCTAAAGTGACATTGATCATGAGCCTGCCCCACACACCCAAAGGTGCTTCCCATGGCTAATTATTTTTTTTGTTTATTGCTTTTATTCGCCGCAACAGCGCAAGCACTAACTGACCCCACCATGCCACCCGACTGGGATGCCAAAAGTCTCATGGCAGAAATACCAAAAGATATCATTTTTACGGGAGTTTTCACCAAAAAAGACAGGGCTTTTGCAATCATTAACGGAAAAACCATCCACGTGGGGGATATGATTGCTAATCACGAAGTCACTCGAATCGGGCCACACGCCGTTTATCTCAAAAGCGATCACGGCACTTTTATGGTACCATTAATCACTAAGGTGACGACTCCAGTAACGGATGAGAAGCATTGAGATGGATCTTCCACTAAAAAAATATCTGTTTCTATGTATTACCTTGTTACTCGGTATCATGCTGACCGCTTGCATGACCAAACCATCTGTTTACCCCACCGCCGGCGAGCAAATTCAAAACACACTCAACAGCAGCATTCAAACAGACCGCGCCATGTCCCGCACAAATACGGTATCACGCAGTGCATCATCATCACCGCGTCTTAAAAATGATTTGCTTCCGCCGCTGGTTTTAAATGGTCCTGCTAACGCGGCGCCACTTGAACATCGCTTTAATGTTACTGCCAATGACATGCCCGCTAAAAATTTTTTTCTGGGTTTGGTTGCAGGAACCAACGAGAATATGATTATTTCACCGAACGCTGCCGGCACAATTACGCTAAATTTAAAAAATGTCACCATCGATCAAGCGCTCGACGCGGCGCGTGACATTTACGGTTATCAATACAAAAAAACAGACACGGGTTACGAAATTTTACCCAAAGAAATGATCACGCGTGTTTTCAATATTAATTATTTAAATATTAATCGCGCAGGACAATCTCAAACGCAATTAATTTCAACTGAAATCACCAATGAAAACACGGGTAGCAGCAGCGCCGCTACGAATTCCGCACCAACGGCTCCTGGCACGGTCAGTGCGCAGAATAATGTCATGCAAGGCTCTGGCAGCACGGTGGTCACGAGAGAGCAAAACGATTTTTGGACAGGACTGAGTGATACTTTAAAAACATTGGTTGGAACCAAAGAAGGTCGCTGGGTGGTAACAAATCCACAAGCAAGTGTTGTGATGGTGCACGCATATCCCGACGAATTACATCAAATTAGTGGTTATCTTCAAGCGATGCAGAAAAATTTACAACGCGAAGTCATTATCGAAGCAAAAATTTTAGAAATTACATTGGATGATAATTATCAAGCGGGCATCAATTGGAAAATATTAGGAGCCGTGCAAAATAGCGTGAATGGGCTTTCATCTGATTTTGCGAGTGACGGTCAAGCGTTCAGTTTAAAAATCAACGGAAACAACTCTGATTTTAACAGCGTCATTAATCTCTTGTCGCAACAAGGCAATGTGCAAGTGCTTTCAAGCCCGCGCATTTCAACGATCAATAATCAAGAGGCGGTGATTAAAGTCGGCAACGATCAATTTTTTGTGACAGGTTATACATCCAACATTGTACCCAGCAACAGCTCAACCACCACGTCGCAAAGCATCGCACTCAATCCCTTTTTCTCTGGAATTACATTAGATGTCATTCCGCAAATCAGCGGCGACGGTGCCGTGACACTCTACATTCATCCGTCAATCAGTACGGTAAAAGATCAAAACAAAACAATTCAACTCGGCAGCTCCAGTGGTGGTAATGTAACATTGCCTTTGGCGCTCAGCAGCATTCGCGAATCCGACAACGTTGTGAAAGCACAAAATGGCCAAATCGTGGTGATTGGCGGATTAATGCAAAATTCAATGTCAGAAACAATTGCGGGCACGCCAGGCTTGACCAAACTTCCCATGCTCGGCACACTCGGGCGCAACACCAACCAAATCGCTAAAAAAACGGAGCTTGTGATTTTACTGCGCCCCATTTTAGTGCAAAATTCCAAGACGTGGGTCAATGATTTGCAAGCAACCGCTCGTCAATTTCAAATTGTGCAGCGCGGATATCACGCAGGCGGGTTGTCCGAAGATTTTGGATCGCTGGGTGAAAGACCCGTTACAAGAAGATAATGTCTATGTATCAGGAACATTTCAAATTAGCCGAACCACCCTTTTCACTGACGCCAGACACACGTTACTTTTACAAATTAACGGGGCATCATGACGCATTTAATACATTGATGCTGCATCTGCACAACGGCGAAGGATTTATTAAAATCACCGGTGAAATTGGTTCTGGTAAAACATTATTATGTCGCATGTTGCTTGAACAATTAGATAATCGCTTTTTAACCGCGTATATTCCCAATCCGGATCTCGAAGCAGCATCACTTCGAAAAAGTTTTGCACGCGAATTGGGAATCGACTCAAAATATTTTAATGATCAATATCAATTGCTATCTGCCATCAATGAAAAATTAATTGAATTGCGTTGTGCTGGAAAACAGGTGGTAATAGTGATTGATGAAGCGCAAGCATTGCCAACAGAAAGTTTAGAAACGTTGCGCCTGTTGGCAAATCTTGAAACCAAATCAGAAAAATTATTACAAATTGTATTGTTTGGACAAACGGAATTAGATTCGAGACTCAATCAGGGATCGTTGCGGCAATTAAAACAACGCATCAGTTTTTCAAGCAAATTAGGTTTGCTAAAATATTCTGAATTAAAATATTATATTGCACATCGCTTGCATATTGCGGGATATCACAATCCGCATGCGTTATTTACGAAATTGTCACACTGGATTTTATTCAATAAGAGCAAAGGTATTCCGCGTTTAATTAATATTTTTTGTCATAAGGCGCTGATGTCTGCTTATGGCCGCGGAAAACATAAAGTTACTTTTCGCGATATCATTCGCGCCTGCAATGACACTGAATTCAATTCAAATCACAGCCCCATGGCAGTGACAATCGGATTGGCGCTGGCTTGTGCTGCAGCAGTCGCGTTATTGATTTGGAGATTTCAGTGAGTTTAACCAATGACATGTTAAACAATCTGGCGAAGCGTCATTCATTGAGCAGAAATAATCAATTGCTATTGAATGATGCGACGACGAACGCGTCCAACAAATCCTATTATGCATCGTACGTCATTTTCATTTTATTTTTAATTTTATTGCTCGCAACACCCGTTATTATTTTTTACATTGAAAATGATTATATTGAATCACATCACGCTATCGCAACGCCCGTTGTTGCGCCACATCCTGTTGCAATACAAAAAAATGCGGTGCCAACCGCTCTTGTCAAAACTGCAGTGCCGGAATCATCACAAGATCAAGCAACAGAATTATATCAACAAGCATTGACACTGATTTCACAAAATGAAATTTCTGCTGCCACTGAAAAATTATCGCGTATTCTTGAAATTCAACCGAGTTACACAGATGCGCGTGGCGCATTGGCCACACTGTATTTAGAAAATAATGAAACGGATGCGGCAATCAGCGTATTGCGCAAGGGATTAGTGAAAGATCCCAACAATCTACCGCTGACCTTGCTGTATGCACGCGCCATGATTATGCAAAACCGCAATCAAGATGCATTGCTAGCCCTCGACAATGTCGCTAATGCGGCGGGAAATGACACCACTTATCTCGAATTGTTGGCTAATGTGCAAGAATCGCTGGGGCATTATGCGGATGCGGTGTCGCTTTACAAATCCTTGTTGCAAAATAATCCCGCCAATGATCGCTGGTTAGTCAGTCTTGGAGTTGCACTTGAAAATACTGGAGATAAATTGGCCGCGTTAGATGCTTATAAAAGAGCAAACAACTCGGGGGAATTGCCACCCGATCTGCAAAATTATGTCACTGGTCGCATTCAAAATTTGGGAAGTTAGCGCGATGCCTATCTTTGCTTACGAAGCACGCAACAAAACAGGCGTGTTACAAAAAGGGAGAATCGAGGCAGACAACTCAGATCAAGCCGCAACACAACTCAGTAAAAATAATTTAGTTCCCATTAAAATTCAAACCGTCAAAACACAATTCCATTGGCATTTTCCAAAGTTGACCATGCCAAAATTCAAGAAAAAAATTTCGCGCGACGTACTGTCTGTTTTTTCCAGGCAAATGTATTCGCTCTACAAAGCGGGAATTCCCATTGTATCGTCCATTCAGCGATTAGCAAAAATTACCACACAACCGGCACTCGCACTCGCATTACACGGGATCGCAAAGGATATTGCTTCTGGCACTTCGTTGTCCAAAGCGATGGGTCATTATCCCGATGTTTTCCCATCATTGATTATTGCGTTGGTTGTGAGCGGTGAAATCAATGGGCGTTTGGATGAAGCGTTTTTATCTGCAGCAAAACATTATGAATTGCAAAGCATCTCGCATAAACGATTAAAAAGTATTTTGCGTTATCCCCTGCTCGTACTTGGATTTTCTTTCGCGGCAATTATGTTAATTAATGTGTTTGTGATCCCAAGATTCGCGCAGCTTTACAGCAAATTTTCAGCGCAGTTGCCGCTGCCCACGCGCATGCTGATTCATTTTTCAAATTTCATTCAAAATTATTGGTGGTTAATTATTATCGTCATGTTATTAACAGCAATTTTGATTCGTTATTTTTTAAATTACGACCAATGGCTTATCTATATTGATCGCAAAAAATTAAAGCTGCCAATTTTTGGACCAATTTTTGAAAATATTTTAATGGCAGATTTTTCACACGGGCTTGCCATATTATTAAAAACCGGGATTACGTTGATTCAATCACTTCGATTAACAGCGGATATCGTGAATAATCATTATGCGCGAAAACAAATTTTAGAAATGCTGGAATTAATTGAGCGTGGAAAAAATTTCTCACAAGCAGCCAACGCCGTCAATTTTTTATCACCACTGCTTTTGCAAATTTTATCCGTCGGTGAAAAAACCGGGAACGTTGATAATATGCTATTCGAAGCCAGTACGTCATATGAACAAGAAATCGAATTCGACATCAAACGATTGGGCGATAGAATTGAACCTGTTTTGTTAGTCATGGTTGGCGGCATTGTGTTGCTCTTAGCGCTCGGTGTTTTCTTGCCGATGTGGAGCTTGGTTTATAATGCGAAATGATGTGGATTGCACGCACTTGCTCCACAATGCTTACGCATTGTTCCGCGCGTGCTTCTGAGGTGTTGTGACTGTCCACTCACACTCTCACCATCACGCAATAAATCCTTCGTTAATCACGCGCATCGTCTCAGCCACAGTTGTCACACCTTCAACCGTCAATCGATACGCATCATTCACTAATTTTTTATTGATCAATGCTTTTGTTGCAAGTTTATGAAATGTATTTTGATCATTCACTCGCAATGCTTCCGACATCGCATCATCTAATTCTAATAATTCAAAAATTGCGGAACGACCGCTGAAACCAGTATTCGCGCACAACGAGCAACCGCGACCTGATTTAAATTGAATATGTTCATACGGTAAATTTAATTTAGATAGCCATACTTTTTCATGCTCATCTAACGTGTGATCTCGAATGCAATTGCGACAAATTAATCCCATCAAACGTTGCGCTAAAATCGCTTGCATGGTTGCAGCAATCATGTAAGGCTCAACACCCAAATCAATTAACCGATAAATGGTGCTGACCGTGTCATTGGTATGCAAAGTGGATAACACCAAGCGACCCGTTAATGCAGTACGCATTGCGATCGAACTTGTTTCGCCATCGCGCATTTCACCGAGCAGAATCACATCGGGATCGTGGCGCAAAATACCGCGCAACACATTTGAAAAATCCAGTCCAATTTTTTCGTTGATTTGAATTTGCGTCGCCCACGGCAAAAAATATTCGATAGGATCTTCAATGGTAATAATTTTAATTTCGGGGCGATTAATTTCGTTTAACGCTGCATATAGCGTCGTCGTTTTACCCACACTGGTTGGCCCTGTCACCAAAATAATGCCGTTGGCCTTATGAAATAATTTTTGCATGCGCGTTAACACAGCGCCCGTCATGCCTGTGTCAGAAAGTTGTGTGCGTTTTTGTGTGTGCGGCAACAAACGCATCACGACGGATTCGCCAAACGGCGTCGGCATGGTTGATAACCGAATCACAAACTTTTTTTCAAATAACGTAATTTCAAAACGACCATCTTGCGGAAAACGTTTTTCCGAAATATTTAATTCAGACATCAATTTTAATCGAGACACAATGGCTGGCATAATGCGCGATTCATTCACCACTTGCTCATGTAGAATTCCATCGACGCGCAAGCGAATGCGAATAGTGGTTTCGGTCGGCTCGATATGAATGTCAGATGCATTCATTTGAATGGCATCTCTGAAAATTGTGTTTAATAAATCGATGACGGGTGCGTCCACTTTGTCTTCGGTTTGTGGCAACACGTCGATATCTTTTTTCATTTCTTGCGACAATGAACGCGCATAACCGCTGATCGCTTCGCTTTGACGATAAACCAAACTAAATGTTTTTATTAAATCTTGCTCGCGCATGAGCGCAAAAAATAATGGTTTTTTTAGATAGGTGCGCAACTTATCCACGGCAGCAATATCCATGGGATCCGACATACCCACCAAATAACCATTGCTGTCTTCTTTGAGTAAAATGGCGCGGCAAGTCTGCGCGTAAAATGCCGGCAATCGCCGCGCAAACACGGGATCCACATCGTGTTGCTTAAGATCGTAAAATGGAATATTGAGATATTGTGCAAAGCGTTCTAAAAATTGTTGCTCAGAAATAATATTGAGATCAACGAGCGCTTGACCAATCTTCACGCCCGTCTTTTTTTTTCGTTGAACGGCTAACTCCAATTGCTCAGCGCTGACAACGCCTTGCTTGAGTAACCAATCTTTAAACCGCATCCCTGGTGTTGTTGCCATATTAACAGCCGGTTGTGATGGTTGTGATGACTATCGGAGTAATGCCTCCAGTAATGGGTCCGCCGTTGTTGATATACATCAAACTACACTGAGAAACAGGGGGCACGAAATTATATATAGCTGCAGTCGGCGTATAAGAGACTTTAAATCCATGCAGTGTTTGCAATGCAAGACCTATTCCTTGAAAGCCTGTTGTAGGGTGCCCGATGCCCGGCAGAACCTGTATAGGCTGTCCATTCATGGTAACAACACCGCTTGCACTTGTGATTGTGTTACCTTCCGCTATATATTGCGCCTGCGCTAACATCTGCGCACTCTCAATAGCACCCTTCAAGCCAGCCAACGCTGCAATGCGAGCACCTCTAGTTTGATCGATAAAACGAGGAACCGCAATTGCCGCTAAAATACCAAGGATGGCAATAACAACGATCAGTTCAATGAGTGTAAAACCGAAACTCTGATTGTTAATCATACCCCCCCGTTTTACTCACTTCCTTCTGTTAACAACATCTTAGGCGGTAAAACTCTAGCCGCTCAGCGTTAACACAACACCTTGCTTGAGCAACCAATCTTTAAACCGCATCCCTGGTGTTGTTGCCATATTAACAGCCGGTTGTGATGGTTGTGATGACTATCGGAGTAATGCCTCCAGTAATGGGTCCGCCGTTGTTGATATACATCAAACTACACTGAGAAACAGGGGGCACGAAATTATATGTAGCTGCATTCGACGTATGAGTGACTTTGAATCCATGCAGTGTTTGCAATGCAAGACCTATTCCTTGAGCGCCTGTTGCAGGTTGCCCGATGCCCGGCAGAACCTGTATAGGCTGTCCATTCATGGTAACAACACCGCTTTCACTTGTGATTGTGTTACCTTCCGCTATATATTGCGCCTGCGCTAACATCTGCGCACTCTCAATAGCACCCTTCAAACCAGCCAACGCTGCAATACGGGCACCTCTGGTTTGATCGATAAAACGAGGAACCGCAATCGCCGCTAAAATACCAAGGATGGCAATAACAACGATCAGTTCAATGAGTGTAAAACCGAAACTCTGATTGTTAATCATACCCCCCCCGTTTTACTAACTTCCTTCTGTTAACAACATCTCAGGCGGTAAAACCCTAGCCGCTCAGCGTTAACACGACGCCTTGCTTGAGTAACCAATCTTTAAACCGAATCCCTGAGATGTTGTCACCAGATCATTAATTAACAGCCACTGGTAGTTGTTGTAACCACGCCAGCACTGTCATAAGTCAAATTACAGTCGGCAACAGTGGGTGCAAAATTATACGTGGCAACGTTGCCCGCATAACCAACAGAAAATCCACTCAATGTTTGTATTGCAGCGCCAATTCCAGCTACAGACCCTACTGGACGTCCGTTACCTTGAACAACCGTTACAGGCTGTCCATTCATGGTGATACTCGTGGCTGTACTTGCACTTGAATTACCTTCTCCCACATATTGCACTTGCGCCAACATCACGGCACTGTTGATAGCACCACCCAAGCCAGCCAGCGCTGCAATACGCGCATTAGTGGTTTGATTGATAAACCGAGGAACCGCAATCGCTGCCAAAATACCAAGGATGGCAATAACAACGATCAGTTCAATGAGTGTAAAACCGCGACTCTGATTTTTAGTCATAAACCCCCCATCTACATAACTTCTTTAAGATTACAAGATCATTATAGTACATTTTAGAAATCTAGGTGCCAGCAATAAAATCAATGGGTTATAAAAACTTAGCGGAAGCGATTAACAATATGACAAAACAAGGCAGCGGTTTGCTTGGCATCGTAAATCGCGGAATGAGCTTCGTCTTTATCAAAACCAAGCCTTGCGGCACGTAACGCCTTGGCAAGCACCGTTTTTCCAAACACCAGGCCACCCAATGTTGCTGTATCAAACACGGTAAATGCATGAAATGGTGTTTCCTTAATTTTGCATCGCTTGGCAGCCGCCATAATAAACGACAAATCAAAATGCGCGTTGTGCCCCACCAACACCGCGCGACGACACCCGGTATTTTTTAACGCTTGTTCCACAAATTGAAATAATTGTGTCAACGCTTCTTGTTCACTCACATCAAAACGAAAGGGATGAAAAGGATCAATGCCCGTCACTTTCAATGCATCATCATCCAAGCGCGCACCATCAAACGGCGTCACATGACACGCAAAATCCCCGACGGGCGTGAGTATGCTATCGACATTAAAATCCAATGACACTGCGGCAATTTCCAGCATGGCATTTTTAAGCACATCCACACCGCTCGTTTCAATGTCGACAACAACAGGTAAATAGCCATCGAATCGATTTTTCATCAAGATTGGATTTGCCATGCGAGCATTTCTCCGGCTTTCATGGGAATTAATTTAGCATCGCCAAACGATAAATAGTCTGGAATTTTCCAAGGTTTTTTGACGAGTGTGATTTTTTCTGAATTTAGCGGCAGCTGATAAAATTCGGCACCAAAACGGCTCGCAAAATTTTCAAAACGATCGAGTGCATTATTTTTTTCAAAAATATCCGCGTAGAGTGCAAGTGCTGCATGTGCAGAATAAATCCCCGCGCAGCCACATGCTGATTCTTTTTTCGCTTGCGAATGCGGCGCGCTATCAGTTCCTAAGAAAAATTTTGGATTGCCGCTCGTTGCCACTTGCATAAGCGCCGCTTGATCGCTGTGACATTTTAAAATGGGAGTACAAAAGTAATGCGGGCGAATGCCGCGATCAAATAAATCGTTGCGATTATAATGCAAGTGATGCGGTGTAATCGTTGCAGCAATATTATTCTGCGCCGCCAAAATAAAATCCACTGCGGCTTTTGTGGAAATGTGTTCGAGTATCATGCGCAGCTTAGGAAAATCACGCTGCATCATTTTCACTGTGTCTAAAAATATTTTTTCGCGATCAAAAATATCAACACCCGCTTGTATCGATTCCCCATGAATACATAACGGCAAATCACAAGCCTGCATCGCTTCCAACAACGGATAAATCTTTTTAATGTCTGTGATTCCTGCATCAGAATGCGTTGTCGCGTGCGCGGGATAATATTTGCAAGCGGTGATGACGCCGGATTTTTTAGCATCAACAATAATATTCGGATGCATTGATTCGATTAAATATAATGTCATGAGTGGTGTAAAACGCGAAGTGATGTGCGACAGAATGCGATCACGATAAGCGACAGCTTGCGCGAGTGTCGTAATCGGTTGAGTTAAATTTGGCATGACAATGGCGCGCGCAAACTGTTTTTCTGTATCCAAAACAGTGCGCGCCAAATACGCATCATCGCGCAAATGTGTGTGCCAATCATCCGGTTGTCGAATCGTAATGGTTTTACAGTTGCTCTGCATTTTCAGCCAAATAAGCCGCAACACCTGTTGGCGATGCGGTCATACCCTTGTCGCCTTTTTTCCAGTTCGCAGGGCAAACTTCGCCATGTTTTTCTGTGAATTGTAATGCATCAATCAATCGCAAAATTTCGCCGATACTGCGACCCAGGGGCAAATCATTCACTAATGCAGCGCGAACAATGCCAGCTCTGTCGATGATAAATGCGCCACGCAATGCAACGCCCTCGGTCGGATGCTCAACGCCGTACGCGCGCGCAATGTGATGCGCCACATCGGCCACCATTGTGTATTTCACAGGGCCAATGCCGCCTTTATTTACCGGCGTATTACGCCATGCATTGTGCGTAAATTGAGAATCGATAGAGACAGAAATGACTTCGACGCCGCGAGATTTGAATTCCGGCATGGCATGATCCAGCGCAATCAATTCCGATGGGCAAACGAAAGTGAAATCCAAGGGGTAAAAGAAAATCAACGCATATTTGTCTTTGGTTGCACCCTTGAAATTATATTGCTTAACAATCTCACCTGAACCCAATACGGCTGGAACAGTAAAATCAGGAGCTGCTCTGGTCACTAAACTCATCATAACACCTCATCAATTCTCGAGAAAAAACAGTGTTCCATGATAGTGAATATTGATTCATGATGCAACTGGCGAAATATTAAAATTTCGGGTATCGTGTACAGCGAATTTCCAATATTATTCTGGAGAAACACATGACGTTCGAACTACCCGCACTTCCCTACGCAATGGATGCATTAACACCTCGCATCTCCAAAGAAACAGTAGAATATCACTATGGAAAACACCATCGCGCCTATGTCACTAATCTGAATAATCTCATTCCGGGTAGTGGGTTCGAAAACAAATCACTTGAAGAAATTATTAAAAATGCCAGGGGACCAATTTTTAATAACGCCGCACAAATCTGGAACCATACATTTTATTGGCACAGTTTATCGCCTAATGGTGGCGGGGAACCCACTGGCACATTGGCCGCTGCGATTGAAAAAACATTTGGTTCTTTTGAAAAATTCAAAGAAACATTTACCAAATCCGCATTAACATTATTTGGTTCTGGTTGGGCATGGCTTGTCAAAAAACCGTCGGGCGAATTAGAAATTGTGCAAACGGGTAATGCCGGTACACCGATCACTGATGACAAAAAACCTTTGTTTACCTGCGATGTGTGGGAACATGCGTATTACATCGACACACGCAATGATCGCAGCGCGTACTTAAAAAATTTTTGGGAATTAGTGAATTGGGATTTTGCAGTTCAGAATTTTAAATGAGCATTCGTGTTTTAATCAATGGCGCTGCCGGAAAAATGGGCCGCACAACGGTGGATGCGATTGCACGCGAAAAAGAATTGCGATTGGTAGCAACTGCATCGCGCTCAGATGATCTGTCTAAAATTATTCACGCTAGCAAAGCGGATGTGGTGATTGATTTTACTGTGCCTCAATGCGTATTTGAAAATACAAAAAAAATTATCGCGGCCAATGCAAGACCCGTGATCGGCACGAGCGGCCTCACGCAAGAACATATCGCGCAATTATCTCAACTGTGCCAAGAAAAAAAAATGGGTGGTATTGTGGCACCCAATTTTTCCATTGGTGCCATTTTGATGATGCGATTTGCTAAAGAAGCAGCGCAATATTTTAATGACGCAGAAATTGTTGAATGGCATCACGCACAAAAAATAGACGCGCCGTCTGCCACTGCTAAAAAAACGGCGGAGCTCATTTCCGAAAATAAAAAAATAAAAAATACAGCGTCGCGCGTAACAGCTTCAGCGCGCGGAGAAATGCATTGTGATATCCCCATTCATTCCATTCGAATGCCGGGCGTTTTTGCCAATCAGTCCGTTATTTTTGGTAATTCCGGTGAGACACTGACCGTGCATCACCAAGCCTCGGATCGCGCAGCCATGATGCCGGGAGTGTTTTTGTGTTGCCGCAAAGTGATGACACTGGATCGAATGGTGTATGGGATGGAAACGTTGGTGTAGGATCACTCGCTACCGCTCGTGTCTGTGTCCCGATTGATTCACTCGCTACCACTCGTGTCTGTGTCCGTTATTTGATTTACTCACACTTTTAAGTGAAATTGATATAAAATGACCAAATGAGGTTGTGCGCGATGGATGCTAGGGCATGGATTACCAGGATGGTGGCATTGATAGGTTGTTGCCTGTCGCCCATGCTTCACGCGGAAACCTTTCTCCAAGTTTATTCTCAAGCCCTTCAAAGTGACCCTGCTTTTCTCAAAGCCGAAGCCAATTGGCGCGCGCAAAAACTGAATTTACCAATCACACGCGCGGGTTATTTGCCGCAATTAGCGGTTGCTGGAAATGCGGTACGCAGCTACACTTTTTACGCACCTGCATCGCTCAGTGAGGTATCGGATTACAACTGGAATTACGGCTACTCAATAACACTCACGCAACCCATTTTTGATTTGGCTGCATGGCATGCAATCAAAGGAGCGAGTGCGTCCGTCAAATCCGCAACAGCAACCTATCTTGCCGCGCAACAACAATTAATGCAGCGCACCGCACAAGCCTATTTTGAAGTATTAAAAGCGTATGAAACATTAATCTACACGAATGACAACAAAGAAGCGGTGTGGAAACAATATCTCACGGCAAAAAGAAAATATGAAGCGGGATTAATTGCTGTCATGGATATGTATGACGCACGTTCACGTTATGATTTTGTGATTGCACAGGAAATTTCGGCGAAAAATACTTTGAGTGATAAATTGGAAAATTTGCACGCACTCACAGGCCACTATTACAAAACACTCAACGGATTCAGCATAAAAATTCCACTGGTACAACCCAATCCACGCAGTGTCGATGCATGGACTAAAGCATCGGAGGCGCAAAATTACAGTATTCAAGCGCAACGCTTTAATGTCATCGCAGCGATGGACAACATCAAGCAACAAGTGGAAGCAGGTTATCCCACGCTCGATTTATCCACTGGATTTGTAGAAGCAAGGGCAGTTGATAATCAGAACGACAGCACAAACACTGACGCTGTCAATTTAGGATTAAATTTAACATATAAACCCATTCAGGGGGGGTTAGTATATACATCGACAGAACAAGCACGTTACTACTACGCAGCCGCTGCCGCAGAACTGGAATTAGTGCATCGGCAAGTCGTTATTCAAGCGCGCAATAGTTACGTTGGCGTGATGGCGATGATGAATCGCGTGAACACGGATCGCGCGCGCATTGTGTCGGCCAACAAAGCACTCGTTGCAACGGAAGCAGGATTAAAAGTGGGTGCGCGAACGATGCTTGATCTTTTGAATGATTTAACAACTTTGTATCAAGCGCAGCAACAATTGGCTGACGATCGATACACTTATCTCACCAATGTTATTAATTTAAAAGCGGCAGCGGGCACGCTCAAAATGGCTGATATTATGCAGATAAATCATTGGTTGCAGAAAAAAATTGCGCTGCCGTCTACATCGTTTGTGGATGTAAAAGCATCGGAGAGACAAAAGCAATAAGGCTGGATACCGCGGTCAAGCCGCGGTATGACGTGATTTAAAAGTTGATTTTTTTTTGCGATACATCAAAATGCTTGATGTATTCTTCGACGTCGTCCATCGGCATTGCTTTTGAGAAAAAATATCCTTGGAAAATATAGCAGCCACTTTTTAATAAAAAATCCACTTGCGATTGTGTTTCCACTCCTTCAGCAATCAACGTGATGTTCATCGCCATCGCCAACGAAATAATACTTTTAATAATATTTTTGCAATTGGGATCGTTATCAATTTCTTGCACAAACGATTGATCTATTTTTAAAAGTTTAATCGGCAATTCTTTTAAATTAGTAAATGAAGAATAGCCTGCACCAAAATCATCTACACCGAGCGAAAATTCGGTAATAGGTGTTTTCATGAATTGTTTTTTTAATTGCGCGATATTTTGAACGACACTGGTTTCAGTAATTTCAAACATGATGCGGCGATAATCCACATCATACTCTTTTACTTTTTCCGATAACTTTTGAATAAAATTATCTTGTAATAATTGTGTAGCCGACACATTAATACCCATGCTCACTGCATGCCGACGAAAATAAAGAGATGCTTGATCAAATTTTTTGTACGCCGTCAGCGCCGTATCAATCACCCACGCACCCACTTCCTTCATCTGTCCACTTTCTTCAGCGATTGGCACAAAAACAGACGGCGGAATTTCACCGTATACATCTTGATTCCATCGCAACAACGCTTCAAATCCATGGATACAGCTTTTTAATAAATTAATTTGTGGTTGAAAAAACAAAGACAATTCTTTTTTTTCAATTGCGTGACGCAGCGCGTTTTCAATAAATACGGTGTGCTGAATTTCATGACTGATGTTGTCCGTATAAATTTCATAACAATTTCTACCGCGCGCTTTGGCGCGATACAATGCTTGATCCGCTTTTTGAATAATTTTTTCAGCGTTCACGCCATCGGAAGTATTGTCAACATAAGCAATACCAATGCTTAACGTTGCCAAACATTCATTGTCTTCAACGTAAAACGGGGTGCGAAATTTTGTGAGAAAATTATCAGCGATAAATGCAAGCTCACCAATGCTATTAACGTATTTTAATACTATTAAAAATTCATCACCGCCAATACGAGCAATCATGTCATATTTTCGTGCGTTGGCTTTCAGCCGCTCTGCCACTTGTTTTAATAATTCATCACCAATGTGGTGTCCCAATACGTCATTAATTTTTTTAAAATGATCAAGATCGATGTAAAAAACAGCGAAGGCATTTAACAAACCACGTTCACATTCATGCACTATCTTTTGCACGAAATCCGAAAAATAGCGACGATTCGGAAGCCCCGTCAACGGATCATGCATCGATAAATTTTTCAGTTCATCTTCAGTTTTTTTCAAATGCGTGATATCTACCATAGCACCAAGATATTCCACATTATTTTTATCAAGTAATTCTGGAATAAAATTGCATTTGACACAAATTTCTTTAGAATGCTTGGTAAGCAATTTTACCTCTAATTCAAACGGTGCTTGCAAAGACAATCGTTGATGAAACGTTTTAACAAATTCGGTTTTGTTATCAATCGATAGATATTGCAACCATCCATCCCCGCTCGTTAATTCTGCTTGAGAATAACCAAGCATGTCGCACAACGGCTGATTCACAAAAAAACATCGGCCCTTATCATCCATTTTAAAAACACCAGTGCGTGTTACATTAATCACTTCATTTTCGGCGTTCGCGCGTTTCTTTTTAACCATCGTCTCTTGATATTCACTTAAAACGCGACGAATCGTAGACGGCAATACCACCAAGTTTTCTTTCAACACGTAATCTTGCGCGCCTTGCTTAATCAAACGAATCGCTGCTTCATAACCGATGGCACCAGAGATAATAATAATCGGCACTTCAATTTTTTTTTCTTTGATGATGTGAATGGCTTCTTTAGCGCTTAAATTGGGAACATCATAATCCATCAAAACGAGATCAAATTTCTCGGTGTCAAGCCGGTGGCAAAACGTTTCTCGATCATCCACCACCACAATATCGGCAGGATCCGCGTGATCTTTCAAAGACAACGCGACAAGCTCTGCGTCTATCCCATTGTTTTCTATGTAAATAATTTTTATTTTGTCCACATAGCCTCTGGGGTTGGCGGCTACCCTATCTCATTGATTATCGCTATAATGTACAAGACCAGTATAGCACGCGAAAATTAAGCACAGGGTGTTTCATGGGATGGATCAAGGCCAAGTTCGCGCAATACCATGCATGGATAAGCCCCGTCATTTCAGTGCTTCGTGAGCGTGTCGGCAATGCGCTCGACTTTCTTTACCACACACTGGTTGCGATTCCCGTTCGCTTCATCAAGCAACTGATTCAAAAAATATCGCAAAAAGTGCAATCATGGCTTGCGCCAATCACGCAACATTACACGACACACATTCTCCCGATTTATACGTATTACAAAAACCAATGCAAAGAAAATACCCAGGAATATTGGAAAGCAGTGCGAGAAATTCGCATTAAAAATAAAACCGTGGGTGATGTGGTGGATGTGGGTGTTGCAAAAATCAACGAGCATCCCTGGATTCGTCAGCTACAAGATGCATCAAAACTCGACACGCGTTTTCCGACAATGATCAGCACGCTGTTTGCCAATTTGTTAGCGATTATTTTTCCACTGTCGCTCATGCAAGTCTACGATCGCATCATTCCCAATCACACCACCAACACATTATTATTTTTAACCCTCATCGTTGTCTCTGCCATTGCGCTCGAAGCTGCTCTTCGCATCATTCGCACTTACATTAATTTATGGGCAGACACAAAATATGAATTTTATTTGGGAAAAACTGCGTTTTCTAAAATAATGAATGCACCACTACACATCGCTGAAAACACGGATGTGGGTACGCGCTTGGAACAATTTGCAATTTTGGATCAGATGAAAGGGTTTTATAATACGCAATTGCTGACGGCCATGTACGAAGTTCCCTTTTTGCTAATCTTTGTCTTCGTCATTGCTTACATTGGCGAATGGTTATTTATCATTCCACTCATCACCATTATTTTTTCAGCTTATCTCATGTGGAAATTCGCATTACGCTGGGAATTTTTACTCAGAGAAAAATTGACGTTCGAAGCCCGCGAAAATGATTTTATTATTAATGTGCTCACCGGAATTCACACTGCCAAATCCATCGGCATGGAAGAATTATTATTACGTCGTCATGAACGTTTGCAAGAATCGGGCATGAAAATTGATTTTTTATCCAGCATACACGACGGCGATTTACTCACCATCAAATCAACGGCGAGCCAAGGCACCATCATACTCACCGCTACATTCGGTTGCATCATGGTGGTGTATGGGCATTTGGCGATTGGGGGGCTAGCCGCTTGTATTTTATTGGCAGGTCGAATCATGCGCCCATTTGATCGCATTTTAACGACATTTAATCGCTTAAACATGATCAATTTGGTGCGCGAAAAATTAGATGTCATTTTTCAATTGCCCTCCGAGGAAAATGTCACTACGGGCGAAACCGTGATTTTAAAAGGTGAAATTAAATTGGAAAAAATTAGTTTTCATTTTGATGATTTTAAAGAATATGAAATTCTAAAAGCACTGGATCTGCGCATTCCACCGAACACATTAGTGGGTATCTGTGGTGATGATCAAACTGAAAAAACAACCTTGTTAAATATTTTATCCACGGTCACGAAACCAACTAGCGGACAATATTTTTTGGATGATAAAGACGTGCATCAATATCAAACTTCCGCACTGCGAAAACAAATCGCCTATTTAAAACGAACCGGAAAATTATTTCGCGGCAGCATCATGGATAATTTATCTGCATTCGATGAAAAATTAATTCCAATGGCGAGACGCTTAGTCGATCGCCTGGGGTTAAACACGATCTTATCAAAACTGCCAAGCGGATATGACACTTTTGTCGGTGAAAAAGCAGTTGAAGCTTTGCCTGGTGGTGTCGTCAATTTGATTTTAATTATTCGAGCGCTGGTTCGAAAACCGAAAATTGTATTGTTTGATGAAACCAATATTAATCTGGATACACAGTCCAAACAAAAAATGTTGGAGTTACTACCCTATCTCAAAGAATTTTCAACCATTGTGGTATTAGTGATGCAAGAATCTACCATGAAAATTATGGATGTGATTTACCGATTTGAAGAAGGAAAATTAGTGCGGGTAGAAAATTTCCGTCCTGAAAATTGATTAACTTAAATTTTCAGATTTGAGGTGAGGTTGAATGATAATTTATCGAGAAAAGCGGAGTTGACACGTTAGTCAATGAGCATTTTCGAGGAAAATTATCATTCAAGATCACCCAAAGATGAAAATTTTTTTGAAAATAGGGGTAGGCATGCGAGTTAAAACGCCATTTGAATATTGCTTGCAACCATTGCTCAAAGCGCTCAATTGGCAAGGCAATGATCGCATGTTATTCGAAAGCTTGCCGCATTTATCCTCCATCGAATCGCTCGATAAATTTCAATGGGTGATGCAAAATCTCAATTTCGACAGTCAATCCATTGCATTGAATATCAAACGCGTTGACGAACGTTTGTTTCCTTGTTTATTTATTCCAGAAAAAAGTCATTTCCCTATTGTGCTCATTCAAAAGAATCTGGATGGCATATTGATCTATGACAGTGAAACACATGAAACTAAAACGTTGCCCGCCCTAGATAAACAGGGAACACTCATTTCATTTAAGGCAAGAATAGGGGGTGTTTCAAAAGTCAACGAACAGCATTGGTTTCGCACTATTTTATTGAAAGAAAAAAAATTATTTTCATTTATTATTTTTTTAACATTGTTACAAACGATTTTTTTACTGGGTCCGCCAGTGTATATCATCAGCCTTTACGATAAAGTCATTGTGGCAGATTCTGGCAGCATGTTGTTTGCTTTTTTTATTGGTATTACGATTGCGGTGATTGCACTCAGCGTCACAATGAAAGCGCGAACACGATTTTTGGGATACGTGGGCACGCACATACAAAAACACGTGGGCAACGCGATCTTTAAACAATTATTGCGATTACCGCCATCCTATACTGAAAACGCCTCTGTCCCCATGCAAATTGTGCGCCTTAATGATTTTAATGTGGTGCGCACTTTCTTCAGCAGCTCTTTGTTTACAACATTGTTAGAATTTCCGTTTTTATTAATTTATTTGTTTGTAGTATGGTTGGTGGGTGGTGTGTTGGTGGTCATTCCGTTCATTGCAATTCTCATTTCATTTGTGATTTCTCTTTTTACTTGGCGTTTTTTGCAAAAAAATATTCGCGAAAGCAGCATGAGTAAAGCAGAATACAAAGATTTTCTATTGGAATCTTTTTGGGGCATGCGATCACTGCAATATGCCGGATTACAAGAAAAATGGATATCACGTTTTCGCGACATTAGCGCCAAATCCAGTTACTACGGAAAAAATTTACTGTTTGAAAGCCAAGTCAATGATGTGGTATTTGATTCCATCATTATGTTATCGGGACTCGCAACATTGATTGTCGGCGCTGTGATGGTTATCAACAATCAATTGCAAGTAGGTGCGTTGGTTGGCGCGATGTTTATCATTTGGCGTGTGCTGACACCCATTCGCTCCATCAATACCATGCTTCCCAAGTTAATGCAGCTGAGATTAAGTTCGAAACAAATTAATGAACTCATGAAATTACCATCAGAATTACCAACGGAGCGGCAATGGAAAAACACGCCGCAATATATTGTGGGTGCCATTGGATTTTCACAAGTCACTTTTCGATATCCCAGCGCTGATTCACCCGCACTGAAAAATATTAATTTTGATTTGAAAGCGGGACAATGTTTGTGTGTGATAGGCCCAAGTTCTTCGGGTAAAAGTACCATGGCCAATTTGATTTTGGCTATCTATTCTCCGCAAGCGGGACAAATTTACATTGATAATCGCAACATCAAACAATATGACGTTAACGTGTTGCGAAAAAGTATTTCTTACGTGCCACAAAAAACAGAATTGTTTTATGGCACCATTGCGCAAAATATTGCGTTGTCGCAGCCACTCGCATCGCACGAGCAAATTGTTGAAGCAGTAAAAGCAGCGGGTTTACTCAAAGAAGTGGAAGCGTTACCAGAAGGATTGAAAACACGCATTCGGTTTTACAGCGATGAAAAATTAGGGCCTGCATTTTGCCAAAAAATTAATTTAGCGCGCGCCTATTTGCGTGACGCCCCAATTTTAATTTTAGATGAGCCGACAGGCACATTAGATGACGATGGTATTCAAGCTTTCGAAACGTTTTTAACACATTTAAAAGGTAAAAAAACGATTGTATTGTTTGGACATAATACGCGTTTTCTACCATTGGCTGATTTTGGCTTGATCCTGTACGATGGATATATTGTGACAAGTGGTGATCCCAAAACGATTATGGAAAATCTGCCGCAGGGAATTGTATGACGACAGAAGAAGAACACCAGCAATCTAATCGTGAGCAGTTAAAGCAAATTTCCCTAGCTTCGCTGCTTGAAGAGGGTGGTTACGCACGTTTGTTTAAACGCAGTTTGTATTTTATTGCTGCCATTTTATTTGCCTTATTGCTTTGGGCATCGCTCACTAAAGTCGATGAAGTAGCCATCAGCTACGGCGACATACAACCCGTGCGCGAAGTGCAACCCATTCAACATTTGGAAGGCGGAATTATCTCAGCCGTGTATGTAAAAAATGGGGACGAAGTGCGTGCGGGCGATAAGCTTGTGAAATTTGATCCTGAGCAAGTGAATGCGGAATTACAAAAAGCACAAGGTCGCGAAATCACACTTATTTTAGATATCACGAGGCTCAATGCATTTATCAGTGAAACACCACTACACAGTGTGAGCTGGCGTGACGCTGTTGCGAAAGCGACATTTAATACACCAGAACATCACGACAAAACAGAACAGCTGCTGCGCGAAAGTTTGAATTTATTAATCAAACAAAATCAAGATCGTGACAATGAGCGCGCCATTTACGTTGAAAAAATTCGCCAAAAATCAGCGCAATTGCAACAATTTTCAGACAGCGCAAAAGAATTGGAAAAGAAATTGGCGCTGGATAAACAAGAAGAATCGATGTATGGCTCGCTGGTGGAAGAAGGTTACGTGTCTCGCAAAGAATATTTGGGGGCACAGCGCAACACCATCGAAGCTATTGCCATCATCAAACAAACTGATGCCAAAGTAAAAGAAGCGGCCAGCGAATTGCAAGAATCTCAAACAGAATTAGAAAAATTAAACACGGGTTTAAATAAAGAAGCGCTGAAAGAATTAAATCAACTCAACGGTCAGTTATTGGAAGTGCATTACAGCATCAAACGTTTATCCGCGTTGAGTAAACGATTGGTAGTCACCGCCCCAGAATCAGGCATTGTGAAAGGATTAACGATCACACCCGGCGGCGTCATCGCCCCCGGTGATTCCATACTGGAAATTGTACCAACACAAGGCGAAATGTTGGTGCAAAGTAAAATTAGCACACACGACATTGGACACATTCGCGTAGGCGATCACGCCAAAATTAAAGTGATGGCGTATGAATTCACGCGATACGGTACCGTAAATGGAAAGGTAACGGAAATTTCGGCGTCAACATTTTTCAGCAAAGATGAATTACCGTATTACAAAGCAAAAATCTCCATTGAAAAAAATTATGTGGGTGAAAATCCCAATCACAATCAATTAAAACCGGGAATGACGGTGGAAGTAGATATTATCACCGGTAAAAAAACAATTATTTCTTACTTGCTAACGCCAATCACGCGCGGATTGAAGGATGCGTTTAGGGAAAGATGATTTTGCAATGCACCCGCTCACTAACGTTCGCGGCTCAGATTTTATTGATATTAACTAAAATCTATATAATCGACTTCTTGGAAAGTAATCGTTGTACCATCATCAATGGTGAGTGTACCGCTCGCATCAGCAGAGTTGAATGTCAAGCGCGTAATGCCACCACCTGGACTTGAACTCGTAGTACCAGTCCCACTGCTCAACGACCAAGTACCACCTTGCGCACCAACACCTTTCATATAAATACCATCATTACCCGAACCACCAGCGCCTGTGCCACCATAGAAAGTAGTATCATTATTGTCGCCGTAAACAAAATGAAACACATCAGCACCTGCATCACCATACACCGTATCTGTGCCACCACTCGTGGTTGAACGAAATACATCGTTACCACCATTACCGTGTATTGTGTCATCACCCGTGCCACCTAAGATAAAATCTCCATTTGCACCACCGTTCAATGTGTCATTGCCACCAAGGCCATCAATAATATTCACTTTCGTGCTATCACCATCAATCGTGTTAGCGCCCGATGTGCCTGTGCTTGTCACACTACTCGTACTGCCCAACACAAAATCACCGGCATTTAAATTTTGTGCGGTGAACCCCGTTAATTTAATCGAGAAATCGGCGGTGTTATCACCATTCGTATCTAAAGACACGATGGTGTCGTTAGTACTTTGTGCCCACCATATTTGATTGACAACACTATTAGCGCCACCTAATCCCAAAATACTAAACGGTGTGCTGATGTAAGTGCTCAAATCAATCTTATCACCTTCGGAAACACTGAAACTTCCGCTGCCACTATTAAAATCTGCAATTGAGTCGCGCGCAGATGAATCGCCGGATGAATAAGATCCATTGGCCCACGTAAAAGTATCGGCACCCGTTCCACCGGTTAACGTATCCGCACCTAATGCTATACCCGAATAAGAAAAACCGTATTTATTCGCTATATACTGGTTAACGATATCTAAATTGCTCGCACTCAGCACAGAATCAAACAACATGATTTCATAAATATTTCCGTTGAAATAGTCGCTGGTAACGGCACCTGAATCATATTCTTGACCAATGGAAAACTTTGTAGCGCTAGTTGTTAATCCATCTGAAAAACTATTTTTCGCTGTACCATTGACATAACCAGCAGCAGTTGTACCGTCCGCAGTAGCAATAAAACCAAACACGCCCGCATTTAAATAGTTCACATCCGATGCCACAACTGAGGTATCACCATCCTTATGAGTGATTTGGCCACTGGCATCAACAAGCCATTCTTCAGAGTTGGCGTAACTGTCGTTATTCCATGCCAACATCGTAGTTTCATCTCCACCGGGGTCTAATGTCGGATCACCCACAAAAACAACGGTGTGTGCTGAGCGAGCAAACGTACCCAGCGCATCAGCTATCAAAAACTGTGCGTTATCACTGTTGAATGCGATAGCGGCACGCCCTATTGAACCATAAGCGAAAGTGGGTTTATTATCCGCGGTCGCTTGTGTTGCATTATTGCCTTGATCAGACAAGTCGGTCCATGTACCAACAGCGGCACCACTCGCAACCGATGTATTATCTCCATTGACATTGCCGGCGTCTAACCACAATTTCATTCCGGAAACTGTGGAATTCGTGAACGCAATTCCATCGGCATAAATCACGTCATTACCCGCGCCAGCAGAAATCGTATCACCACCGTATGCACCTTTTAATGTGTCCGCACCGGAGTTACCCGTTAACGTATCTGCACCCGAACTACCATTCATCGTGGTATTCACGCCCGCTACGGCAGATACTTTTCCGGCCGCACTCAATGTCACGGCACCTGTGCCGCCAATCGTTACCGTTCTTGCCGCATTAAGCGCGCTCGAATCTAAGCTGACAGTGTAAGTACTGTTATTGATACGAACGCTGTCGCTGTCCGATGTATCCACAAATGCATCTGATAATGTGATGGTGCTGTTGCCGCCCAATTGCATAACGTCTATACCAGTTTTATCCGCCAATTCTGCAGAAGTGATGGTGGCCGCGTTGGTGAAAATCAATGTATCTGATCCAAGTCCTGCACTGAGAGTATCAGCTGCTGCAAAATTCGCATCAGATGTTGTGAAAGTATCTGCACCACCGGTGCCGGTAAATGTGTCAGTGCCACTCGTTAAAGTTAATGCAACGGGCACTGCAAAATCACCCGACACTAAATTTGTTGCAGTGAAATTTTGCAATGTAATCGCAAATTCAGCGGAAAGATTACCATCTAAATCTACTTGAACTAATGTGTCAGCACCGCTTTGTGCCCAAATAATCGAATTCAACGTGCCATCGAAACTCGCGCCATTCCCCAAAATCGTATAAGCAGCACCTGCGCTTACATTCGTAATATCTAATTTATCGCCTTCACTTGAGTTGTAACTACCCGATCCCGTTTTAAAATCAGTGATAATATCCGTAGCGGAGCTGCCGCCTGATGTGGTTGAAGTCCACGTGAAAACATCCGCACCCGTGCCGCCCGTTACTGTATCGGCACTCGCATAAGAACCTGAAACATTATCCGCATAAATTGTATCGGCACCTGCGCCAGCAGAAATCGTATCACCACCGGCACCACCGGTTAATATATCTACGCCAGTGCCACCCGTAATTGTATCGGCACCACTGCTGCCAGTAATTGTCGTGTTAACACCATCAACAGAAATCACTTTGCCTGCAGCACTTAATGTCACAGCACCTGTGCCACCAATCGTTGCAGTTCTTGCCACATTTAAATCACTGGTATCTAAACTTAATGTGTAAGTACCGTTATTAATTCTGACCGTATTGCTATCGGATGCATCGACAAATGCATCGCTTAATGCAATTGTGCTATTGCCACTTAATTCAATAACGTCAATACCGGTTTTATTCGCAAATTGTGCAGCGGTAACGGTTGCGGCATTGGTGAAAATTAATGTATCCGATCCTGCGCCAGCAGTAATCGTATCTGCTGCTGCAAAATTAGCGCTGGTGGTTTTAATTGTGTCTGCAGCAGAGCCCATGACAACCGCATCTGTGCCGCTTGTTAATTGCGTGAAACTATTTGATGACAAAACAAAGTCGCCATAATTTAAATTGCTTGCGGTGAAATTAGATAATTTAATTGACCAATCTGCTGTGTTATCACCACCAAAGTCCATGCTGACAATGACATCAGCACCGCTTGTCGCCCAAATCACTTGATTCGCAAACCCTGAAAATGAAGCTGCTCCCAACATCACGGTTGGTCCAGAAACCAATGTGCTGATATCAATTTTATCGCCTTCATTTGCATCGTAACTACCAGAACTAGTATTAAAATCAGTAATAACACTACGCGCTGAAGTATCACCGGATGAGTAAGACATGTTACTGAAAACAAAAGTATCTGCACCTGTGCCACCCGTTAATGTATCTGCTGCAAATGTTGTGCCAGATAAAGCAATACCATATTTGTAGGACAAATATTGATTCGCGATCGCCATTTCTGATGCGCTAAGATAATGATCAAAGACTAAGACTTCTGCAATACTACCTGTATATCTATATTCACCATTATAATCCTCACCCAGATAAAGTGGTGTGCTGTCCATAAGAGTTGCATTACGTACGACGCTTCCAACTGGACTTGTTCCGCCGTCATGAAAAATTGTGTAAGTTGAGCCGGTGCGACCACCACTTAAAATAGCTGCAGTTCCATCGGTAAATAAACTAGAGCTGTTTCCATCATAACTTCCCGAGCCATCCAAATAAAAGCTATTTGCACTGGAGGCGCTACGCGTTATAGCCCACCCAGAGTTATAGTTTTTATCCATTATATTTTCCCAATCATTGACATTCGAATCTTTGAAAACTGTTAGTACAAACATATTGCCGTAATTGGCGGTAAGTCCTGTGACAATACCACTACTACCATTAAAACTAACGGATGCTCGTCCATTGATGCCGCTGCTTGAATAGGTAGGGGTGCCGGCACTGATCGTACCATCATTAGCGCCAGTTACAGATAGATCATTCCAAGCGGTAATGCTTGAACCATTAGCAGCAGCTGTACCATTAGCAAGAAGATTGCTAGCATCCAACCACAAATCATTTCCTGAAATTGAGGCATTCGTAAATGCAATGCCACCCGCGTAAATCGTATCGTTTCCCGCACCACCTGAAATCGTATCACCACCGTATCCACCGATTAATGTGTCGTTACCTGTACCACCGGTTAATGTATCCGCACCTGTGCTACCAGTGATATTAGTATTAACACCAGCTGCTGAAGTAACTTTACCTGCAGCACTTAAAGTGACAGCACCTGTGCCGCCAATCGTTACCGTTCTTGCCGCATTAAGCGCGCTCGAATCTAAGCTGACAGTGTAAGTGCTGTTATCGATGCGAACGCTGTCGCTGTCCGATGCATCCACAAATGCATCTGATAATGTGATGGTGCTGTTGCCGCCTAATTGTATAACATCAACACCTGTTTTATTCGCCAATTCTGCAGAAGTGATGGTGGCTGCGTTGGTGAAAATCAATGTATCTAATCCAAGTCCTGCGCTGAGAGTATCAGCTGCTGCAAAATTCGCATCAGATGTTGTGAAAGTATCGCCATCAGCTTCAGTTCCTGTCAAAGTATCTGTGCCACTGGTAAAAGTGAGTGATACAGGCACTGCAAAATGCGATGCTTGTAAATTAGTTGCGGTGAAGCCAGACAACAGAATTTCAAATTCAGCAGAACTATTACCATCAATATCCACTTGAACTAAAGTATCAGCACCACTTTGCGACCAAATCACAGCACTCGCAGTACCATCAAAACTTGCGCCATTACCTAAGAAAGTATAAGCCGCATTGCTATTCAATGCGGAAATATCAATACGATCTATTTCACTAGAATCATAACTACCTGAGCTCATTTTGAAATCAGCAATCACATCACGTGCGACGCTACCACCGGAAGACAATGCAGTCCAAATAAATGCATCCGCGCCCGTGCCGCCCGTTACTGTATCGGCACTCGCATAAGAACCTGAAACATTATCCGCATAAATTGTATCGGCACCTGCGCCACCTGAAATCGTATCGCCACCGGCACCACCGGTTAATGTGTCAGCGCCAGTGCCACCCGTCATTGTATCGGCACCACTGCTGCCAGTAATTGTCGTGTTAACGCCATCAACAGAAATCACTTTGCCTGCAGCACTTAATGTCACCGCACCTGTGCCACCAATCGTTGCAGTTCTTGCCACATTTAAATCACTGGTATCTAAACTTAATGTGTAAGTACCATTATTAATTCTGACCGTATTGCTATCCGATGCATCCACAAATGCATCGCTTAATGCAATGGTGCTGTTGCCACTTAATTGAATAACATCGATACCGGTTTTATTCGCAAATTGAGCAGCGGTAACCGTTGCGGCATTCGTAAAGAGTAATGTGTCAGATCCTGCGCCAGCAGTAATCGTATCTGCTGCTGCAAAATTAGCGCTGGTGGTTTTAATTGTGTCTGCTCCCGAACCAGCAGTAATAGTATCCGTACCGCTTGTCAGTACCACATAACTACCTGATGCCAAAACAAAGTCGCTATAATTTAAATTGCTTGCGGTGAAATTAGATAATTTAATTGACCAATCGGCAGTATTATCACCACCATAATCTAAGCTAATAATCGTGTCTGATCCGCTTTGTGCCCAATACAATTGATTGACTGTGCTGGATGTGCCACCGATGCCATTGACGACATAAGGTATGCTGATGAGCGTGCTGATATCAATTTTATCGCCTTCGCTTGAATTGTAACTACCCGATGATGTATTAAAATCAGTGATTACATCACGCGCAGATGAATCACCAGAGGAATAAGATGCGTTAGACCACGTGAATGTGTCAGCACCCGTGCCGCCGGTTAATGTATCTACACCCAATGCAGCGCCTGCATCGGTTACACCATATTTCAAAGCAATATATTGGTTTACAGCCGCCAATTCAGCAACACTCAACACCTTAGAAAAGACCATTACTTCATACATGTTAGCATTCAGAAACTCAGCTGGAGCACCAGCATCATATGCTGTACCAATCGTAAACGTTGCAGCACTGCTGCTCAGGCCATCACCAAAGGCGGTTCTAACATAACCGAAAGTATAAGGTGTTATATTCACACCGTCGGCTACGGAGATAGCCGTTACAATACCGGCACCCGCAACATAATTTTGATCAGTTGCAAAATTCGCATTATTACCATCCCAGTGATATATACCCCCGGTTAAATCGTTATTATAATATTCTTCTTTGATCGATATACGAGCACTATCAGCCCACGACACAATTGCAGCGTTGCCATACTCATCAAAATCACCTACGAATACAAGGGTGTGCGCAGCAGCCCCAACTGTACCAATACCATCGGCATTGAAAAATTGCGAGTTAGGAGCGTTGAAATCAATAGCTGCATTTCCAGCAGCATCATATGTAAAAGTAGGGCGATTGCCGGCTGTCGCTTGTGTTGCATTGTTAGCATTACCGGATAAATCTGCCCAGGTCGCAATCGCAGCACCACTCGCCACTGCAGTGCCATCACCATTTACATTCCTTGCGTCTACCCAAAAACTTAGGTTGGAAATTGTTGAACTTGTAAACGCTTGTCGATCAGCATAAATCACATCATTACCCGCACCACCCGTAATTGTATCGCCACCATATCCACCAGTCAGTGTATCTGCACCCGTGCCACCCGTTAATGTATCTGCACCCGTACTACCGATGATATTGGTATTCACACCAGCCGCTGAAGTTACTTTTCCGGCAGCGCTTAAAGTGACAGCACCTGTTCCACCAATTACTGCAGTTCTTGCATCATTCAAAGCACTAGTATCTAAGCTTACTGTGTAAGTGCTGTTATCGATGCGAACGCTGTTGCTGTCCGATGCATCCACAAATGCATCGCTGAGCGCAACAGTGCTGTTGCCACCCAACTGAATGACATCGATTCCCGTTTTGTTCGCTAATTCAGCAATCGCAATATTTGCACCACCAGTAAATACAAGTGTGTCTGTTCCCGTGCCTGCGGCAATCGTGAGGTTCGATGTGAAAGAAGCGTCCGTGACATTAAAAGTATTCGCGCCAGAATAGTCAGCAGATTCTGTTGCTTGCGCAACAGGTTGCTGCGGTGTGGGTGTTGAAAAAGATAAAATTTCGCGAACAATCACAATGGGTGATGCTGATATCGTGACAGAAGATGTCACTCCAATCACTGACGTTACTGATATCACACTTGATATTGCCGTAGTGGATGAAAAAAACGAGAAATTTCCGACTGATTGCGACACGTTAGTGGATGATGAATTAAAGTAATTGATGGTTTCAACATGAGGAACATTAGCAACAGAATTAAATGCGTTCGCAACAGAATTAAATGCATTTGAAATACTGCTCGCATTTGAAATACTGCTCGCATTAAAAATGCCGCTTGCGACTGCCGTGGAAATTAAACCGGAAGAAAAGCCAAACCCCGTATTCACTCCTGAAAAACTTCCAGACAGATTGGCTAACATCGCAGAATACGACGATATCGTCATTGGTTTTTCAGCATAAGACATCGTCATTGGTTTTTCAGCGTAGAATTGCGTTCTTTCTTGGACAAAACGAGCAGCCACACTAGCACTCATCGTTTCGCGAACATGAGACGCGTCAAGACTTGCCAGCATAACAGGTGTTGCATTCACAAAGCGGCTTGCTTCTGACGGATGAAACGCTGCCATCTTTTCGCCGCTCAATAATCGTGTACCCGTATCTTCAACAGCACCTTCTCTTACTGACTTCGTTAACTCAATCGGTTCAATTTTTTTATCTTTGTCAAAAGTATCTTCATCATTTTCTTTGGGTTTTTCTTCGTGTGTTTCACGTTCTTCAAAAGCGATGGAAGATTCGGAGTGATGGGATTCTTTGGTGGATAATTCACTGTGGCTTTCAACTTGTTCGCCTTTGTTGATGACAGCTCTGGCATTGTGATCAACATCCACGCGTGGATCAGGCAACACTCCGCTGTGCTCCTTCACTTGACTGACCACCTTGGTAGCGGAGCCTTGAGATTGCGACCCTTCGGTTTCAGTTAAATTTTCGCTGAAATCGACGGGCAATGTATGACTTGGAGAATAATCTTTACCCACAACCCACCTATATATCAATATTCATTTCTCACCCTAATTATAGTAGGTTTTGACGGGATTTCTTAAATTTATCTTATTGAATTATAAGGATTTTTTTAAAAAAATTGGCTAAATTTCCCAAGATTAGGTGACTAGCTCGCCTGAAATCACCAGCTCTCTTGCTGCTCTGACTTCATCCAAACGCCCAACGGGTGTTTGTTGAGGTGCGTTTTTGAGTCGATCGGGGTGGGTGTGTGCTTCGTCATAGATAATTTTCATGACAGAAACGAAACGATCCAGTGTCTCCTTACTTTCGGTTTCAGTGGGTTCAATCAACAAACACTCCGAAATAAGCAAAGGAAAATAAATCGTCGGCGCATGTATGCCAAAATCCAGCAATCGTTTGGCAATATCAAGTGCCGTGATGCCCGTTTTTTGCATCAACGGTTTTGCGGTGATAATAAATTCGTGACTTGCACGACGCGTTGGAAACGCCAACACAAATCCAATTTTTTCCAACTCTTTCATCAAATAATTCGCATTCAGTGTCGCCATTTCACTGACACGCTTTGCACCCTTTTTTCCAAGCAAACGCAAATAAACGGATGCGCGCAATAACACACCCGTGTTGCCCGAAAAACAAGACAAACGCCCAATGGATTTTGGGCAATCTTTTTTGGTAAGCCAATCATAATAATTGCCTCGTTTTCCAACCATGGGCGTTGGTAAATACGGCGCTAATTTTTCATTCGCGGCAACGGGGCCGGCACCAGGGCCTCCACCGCCATGTGGTGTTGCGAATGTTTTGTGACAATTTAAATGCATCACATCAAAACCCATATCGCCCGGACGCGCATAACCCAAAATTGCGTTGAGATTCGCACCATCGTAATACAACAAACCACCCGCTGCGTGCACAATTTTCGCTATTTTTTCAATGTTTCTTTCAAACACGCCAAACGTTGATGGATTGGTTAACATAATTCCCGCGGTGTGCGGGCCAACTGCTTGTTGTAAGGCATCTAAATCAATATCGCCCGTTTTAATACAGGTTGGAATTTCCTTCACGGAAAATCCGCACATGCGCGCGGACGCAGGATTGGTACCATGCGCTGCATCAGGAATTAACATTTCTGTGCGCGCAAAATCTTTTCTATCACGATGATAAGCTGCGATCATCGCAACACCTGCGAATTCGCCTTGCGCGCCTGCCATGGGTGTTAATGAAACCGCTTGCATACCTGTTAGCACAGCAATCATTTCCTGTAATTCAAATAAATTTTCCAAGTGACCCTGGCTGTCATCACTGTTCGACAGAGGATGTAAATATAAATAACCCGGCATTTTGGCAATAACATTGGCTGCGCGTGGATTGTATTTCATCGTGCAAGATCCCAGCGGATAAAAATTGGTATCTATTGAGAAATTACGCTGCGATAATCGCGTAAAATGACGCACAACATCTAATTCAGCGCAAGTGGGAATGTGCGGCGCTGTTTCGCGTAACACATCATCTGTACCGCTTGCTAACGCGCGCGGCTCCGACATTGCGCGCGGCTCCGACATTGCGCGCGGCTCCGACATTGCGCGCGGCTCCGACATTGCGCACGGTTCCGACATTGTGTTGACTGAATCATGCGCGTTACCACGAATCACTTCAGCATAATTTTCCAAATCCGAATCTGTTTTAGTTTCGGTGACGCAAATCAAGAGTGCATTTTTTAATTCAGGGAAATATAACTGAAGATTAATACCTGCTTGAATATGATTTTTTTTCATTGCATCAAAAATTTTTTCTATCGGGCAATCAAATTGAACGACAAATTCGTGCAATGTTAGTGCATCAAATAATATGGTCACGCCTTTTATTGACAATAATAATTTTTTTAATTTTTCTGCTTGATCTGCGCATTTTTTGGAAACAGAATGCAATCCAAAACCGCCCAGCAATCGCATGTAAATAGTTGCGGCGGTGACTAACAATCCTTGGTTGGTGCAAATATTGGAAGTCGCTTTGGCGCGACGAATATGTTGCTCGCGCGCTTGTAAGGTTAATACATAACCCACGCGATTTTCTTTATCAATCGTTTTCGCAACCAATCTGCCAGGTAATTGACGGATATCTTTTTTGCGACAGCATAAAAATCCAAAGTAAGGTCCGCCACCTGCGAGCGGAACGCCGAGCGGTTGCCCTTCACCACACACAATGTCCGCACCATTTTTTCCCCATAAACCAGGTGGTTTGAGATAATTCATCATGAGCGGATTAACCGCTGCAATCACCAATGCATTTTTTTCGTGGATCAAATTAGTTAATGCATCGATATTTTCTATCACACCAAAAAAATTGGGCTGCGCAATAATCACAGCGGCAATATCATCCGTCAATTTATTTTTTAAATTTTCAATATCAATGCGCCCTGATTTTTTTTCATAATCTACCAAAATTATTTCGATAGATTGAAAAGATAAAATCGATTGCAATACTGTTTGATAATGTGGATGCAAATTACTGGGAACAATTATTTTTGCTGGTTTATTTTTTTGAATGCGAAGCGCCATTAAGGCCGCTTCCGCTAACGCAGAAGCGCCATCATACAAAGACGCATTCGACACGTCCATTTTCATGATTTCAGTCATCATGCTTTGATATTCAAAAATTACTTGCAGTGTGCCCTGACTCGCTTCAGGCTGATACGGTGTATACGCTGTGTAAAATTCTCCGCGCGACACAATTTCCCAAACGGCTGCCGGAATAAAATGTTCGTATGCGCCTGCGCCCAGAAAACATTTTCCCGCGCGATAAGTTGGCGCGCGATCGCCAAAAAGACGCGTCACGGCATTTTCATCCTGCTGTTCTGGCATCGCTGAAATATTTGCATGTGCTATTTTTGCAGGAATTTCGTCGAATAAATCAACCGCGTGATTCACGCCAATCGAAGAAAGCATATCGACAATATTTTGCTTGGTATGAGAAACAAATGTCACGCGTTATTCCTCCGTGACCATTTTTTGATACGCATCCGCATCCAGCAACGCATCCAGCTCATCCAAATGAGTGGGTTTAATGCGACAAATCCAGCCGTTTCCGTAAGGATCTTGATTAATTAAATCCGGCTGTTCATTGAGTTGTTTATTGAGCTCAACCACTTCGCCAGCAATGGGTGCATACACATCGGCTGCGGTTTTCACGGATTCAACGACTGCTAATTCATTGCCATGTTCAACCGGCAAATGCATGTCAGGCAATTCCACAAATACAATATCACCCAATTGGTGCTGCGCAAATTGCGTGATGCCAACCGTCACGGTGTCATCATTTTCGATACGCACCCATTCGTGACTGTCGGTGTAATGCAGTTCTCTTGGAAAATCGGACATATCAACTCCTTCATATTTATATTCACTCGCTACCGCTCGTGTCTATGTGCGATATAGTCGGACACAGACGCGACCGGTAGGGAGCGATTCAAATAAACGGCAACGCCACCACGCTCGCTTCCAGCCATTCTCCGCGTCTTTCCACCAACACTTTTTTCGTGCTGGTCACAGGAATGCGCGCTAATGCAATCGATTTATTTAACGTCGGCGAAAAGCTACCGGAAGTAATTTCCCCTTCGCCTGCATCCGTTTTTACTTTTTGATGGTTGCGCAAAATTCCCTTGGATTCTAGCACCAATCCCACTAATTGTTGATGAACACCAATTTGTTTTTCAGTCAATAATGCATCGCGCCCAATAAAATTTCTTGCGGTATCTTTAAAGGAAACGGTCCAGCTTAAATTAGAAATCAACGGCGACGTATTTTCATTCATGTCAGCACCAAATAAATTTAAACCAGCTTCCAAGCGCAACGTATCGCGCGCACCCAAACCGCAGGGCTGCACGCCATGCGCAATTAATTTTTTCCACGCATCAATGGCAAAGTCAATCGGCAACATGATTTCAACCCCCGGCTCACCCGTGTAACCGGTTTTTGCAATCACACAATGATCGTGAATATAAAATTGAAATGGTTTGATCGCCGCAATTTTTTCGCACGTCGCGTGATCGAATATTACCACTAATTTTTCTAACGCTTGCGGCCCTTGCAACGCCAACAAGCACCAATCCTCGCGCAATTTGATCTGCACCGAAAAATTTTTCGCTTGCTGCTGTATCCACGCCATGTCTTTGTCGCGACAACCGGCATTAATAATCAATCGAAAATACTGATCTGAAAAACGGTACACAATTAAATCATCGATGATGCCGCCCCGTTCGTTTAACATGCATGTATACAACGCGCTGTTATCTTTTAATTTCGCCACATCATTGGCCAACAAGAATCGCAAAAAGACAACGACGTCACCGTGCATTTCCACAATGCCCATGTGTGATACATCAAAAATACCGGCGTGATTTCGTACTGCATGATGCTCTGCAATTTGCGAACCGTAGTTAAGCGGCATTAGCCAGCCAGAAAAATCTACCATCGTCGCTTTGGCGTACACATGTTGATCGTAGAGCGGTGTTTTTTTGGGTGAGATAGTATTATTCATCGTGCGGTAATCTTACCGCGAAATAATCAGCGGCGAAAGATTGACGTAAAAACTCCCCCAAACGGGGGAGTTTTAGAATCAACAAACGAAATAAAATTAGGCTTTGATTGCGGGTGCGGGCACAGGATCAACGTGTTTCGCTTTTAATTTTTCTAAACGCGCTTTTACCGCTGCATTGTGTGTTTTTGCAAACAAACCTGTTTTTAAACCAACATAATTCCATGGTTCTCTGACCATATGCTCGCGAACTCTTTGCACTTCATCGCGCTCACGAGAACCAGAAGCGAGATCCAGATTTTTTGGACTTGCAGCACCGTTATTAATAAAATCAACAGTCAATCGAGTAAATGGTTTACGCTGACTCGCTATTTTTTTATTTGCTTCATCAACCGCCGCTTGCTTGCTTTCAATTAACCCTTGTTTCGCTGTGCGGTGTGGTGCATGCGCCCATGAACCCGAGAAAAGTTCATCGAATAATTTCACACCCTGTTTTTTTGCCTTGTCTTCACGTGCTTTTCTTTTTACTTCGTCTGTCTTGCTTTGCACATCTCTGACATGTGCTTTGCGAGCCAGCGCATCTTGTGCTTGCTTGGCCAGTAAATCAATTTGAGCTTTGTCTTTTTCAGTCTTTGTTTTTTTCGCAGCGTCTGCAGCGATTTGTTCTGGGGTCTGAGCATTGCTGCCGGTTAACCATGCCATCATAACTTATTCTCCTTAAATACTATTTATTCCATCAAATTTCCAATAGCGACCATCACGATCGCGCAGCACAAGATTCACACAAACCATGCGCCTACCAGAGTATATCGATAAAAAGTGAGGAATCACAAGGGTTGCATGGCGTTTTTTGACGAATTACACCACAAATTGATAGGCTAAACGCGCATAAGCATCCCAAGCAAAGGGAATAAAATCTTTAACGGGTTTTATTTCGGATCGACCAAAGCCGGTGTAATATTGAAAACCACCTTCTGCCATCCAATGTGAATTCAAATTGTAATTGACACCGGCGGATAAATAAGGCGCAATAACCGATTTTGTATGCGCTAACACATCACTGCGACACACCAACCCCGGACCAATCGCGGTAAAGGCGCGCAAAGGCGTATCCCCTAATTGCGCCAAAAATTTAGCACTCAGTGAATACGCGTTGGTTTCTGAAACCATGCCAGTCACGTAAGGTGGATTAATCGTGTAAGGGCTAAAAGAGGGGAATTGAATGCTCGCGTCAGCAAATTGCATATATTGCAATTCTAGCGCCACATTTTGGTTAATCGCGTAACCGAACACCGCGCCCCACGATGGCCCGCCTTCACTCACATGATTTGGCGTCGTGTAATTACCATTCGGATCGACCGTATCCACTAAATATTTCCATTCGGTCGAACCCCCGCCAATGTTAACGCCAATATACAATGCGTTGCTGGGAAAAATCGTTGGTGCATCTGCAAATGAAAATAGCGATAACGATAGCAATAACACTATCGTTATTATTTTAGAGAGATAGGCTTGCACACGCTTGGCCTGTCGTGGAACATAATTTTCCGTAAGCGTCTGTGCCGCCATTCCAATAGCAGTTCCATTGACTTTCACAATCCGTTGGATTGCTATGATATTGCACTGCTTGCGCTTGGCAAGCGGCATCCAATGTGTCATAAGTTTGCAGCATCAAGTTGTAAATTATCTTCATCGGCATCGGCCCCAGCGGACAACACCCCTGCACCGACGTCACAAAATCACTGCAAAATGTCGACACGTTATCAGAAGGCACGGGGGTACATTGTGCAACATTCTTTGTTTTCACCGGAAAAATAACATCTGCAGAAAATGCACTGCCGCTTAACATACCCATCATCAAAACACTAATACTGAATAACACACTTCGCTTCATATGAAACTCCTTGTGTAGCCAAACCAAAGACTTCAATGATACAAAAAGTGGGGAAATTGTCCAGTGTCGGGGCCGCGAACGGGTGATTATTTTTTCGCAAACAACATCTGAAAACAATACGCATACTGATTTTTCTCATCCGCTTCATGGCGCTCTTGCGAAATTAATTGCCACTGATTTTTATCCCACGCAGGAAAAAAAGCATCGCCGTCGATTTTCGCATCAATAATGGTTAAATATAATTGATCGGCGCGAGCGATGGTTTGCGCATATAAATTGGCACCACCAATAATCATCACTTCCGGTTCACTACTAACAGCTTGCAATGCACTATCGATCGAATAAAATATTTCACAACCCGCAATCACTAAATTTTTATCACGCGATATCACAATGTTGCGGCGATTCGGCAACGGCTTTCCAATGCTATCAAATGTTTTTCGCCCCATGATCACGGGTTTTCCAAGTGTTAAATTTTTAAAATGTTTTAAATCCGCAGGTAAATGCCAAGGTAATCGATTATTGTTACCAATAACACGATTCGATGATACAGCAGCAATTAAGGAAAGTTTCATAGGAATCTAATCAAAAATAAATACATTTTTTCACATCCACTCGCTCTCTGCTGTGACTGCAACATTTCTCGGCAAGACGCCACAAGTACATCCCTGTAGGCTTGTGTTCGACATCCTTGTCTCACACACTTGCCTCGAAACGCTGCAGTCACGGCAGGCGCTCGCTACTTAAAATAAGTCTCTATTTCTGCTGATGACACCGCATCAACATTGCGGGGATTCCAACGCGGATTTTTATCCTTGTCGATAATCGCAGCACGTATGCCTTCCATAAAATCATGCTGCGTCAGCATGTGACACGCAATGCGATAATCCATTTCAATGACTTCATCCAACGTTTTATTTTTTGCTAATTGTAATTGCTTTAATGTCACTTTTAAACTGGTCGGCGAACGTTTTTGTAATTGCAATACTGTTTCTTCAGCAAAGCTGGTGTTTTCTTTTTTAAGTGCTGCAAAAATTTTTTCAACGGTATCAAAACAAAAACATCGCGCAATTTCTTCACGTTGCAATTTTAATTTATTCACAATCATTTTTTCTGAAAACTCAGCAATGATTTTAGTCACCGATTCGCGATCATGCAATGGAGTATCAATTAATTTTCTTTCGAGCGCATCAAATTTTTCTTTAGTCACAATAAATGGCGAAAAATGTAAATAATACGCGTCTTCTGCAGAAATAATGCTGCCCGTGAGCGCTAAATAAGCGCCGAGATGATTAGGCAATCGACTAAAATGAAAACTGACGCCAACATCTGGAAAAAATCCGATGCCCGTTTCCGGCATAGCCCAACGCAAATCAGGTGCTGCCACGCAATGCGAGCCATGCAACGAAATACCAACACCGCCGCCCATGGTGATGCCGTGCGTCAAAGCAATAAATGGTTTTTGAAAATGACTAATCAGACGATTGATGTTGTACTCCAATCGAAAATAATATTGGCACTGTTTAAACGCCGTTGATCGATTATCATAGATCGCGCGAATATCGCCGCCTGCGCAAAACGCTTTGTCGCTGTTCGAACGAATCAACACTGCTTTGATAGCAGAATCTGTTTGCCACGCCAATAGTTGTGCTTCCAGCGCATGAAACATGTCGCCATTCAATGCGTTTAATGCGCTAGCGCGATTCAATGTAATTTTGCCAAGCTTTTGTTGATCGCAATCTGTTTCGGTATGAAATAAAATATCATCACTCATGATGTGACCAGTATTTTAGTGTATTGATGCTGTGGTGATGTTAACACTGTTTGTGTATCACCGTATTCTACTATTTTTCCTCGCTGCATCACACACACGCGATGCGCTAAATAATTCACGACAGACAAATTATGTGTAATTAATAAATATGCGATGCCACGCTCACGTTGCAATTTTTCAAGCAATTCCAATATTTGTTTTTGTGTTGACACATCAAGGGCGCTTGTCGGCTCATCTAAAATTAACAGCTCCGGTGACAATGTTAACGCACGCGCAATACAAATACGCTGGCGTTGTCCGCCAGAAAATTCATGCGGATATCGCCATTTCATATTGGGATCTAATTCAACTTGTGTCAGCGCCGCATCCGCAATCGACAATCCTTCCTGCACACTGCGAATTTTGTGCTGAATGCGCAAACCTTCGAGCAAACTATCTAACACAATCATGCGCGGATTGAGTGCGGAATAAGGATCCTGAAAAATAATTTGTATTGCGCTGCGCAATTTTCTTAATTTTTTTCTCGACAATTCTCGTAATGATTGCTGTTGAAAAATAATTTTTCCATCAGTCGTTTTCAGTAATTGCAAAATACTTTTAGCTGCAGTCGTCTTTCCAGAGCCGGATTCTCCCATGAGTGCTACCGTCTCTCCTGCTTGCACATCAAAAGAAATATCATCCACTGCTTTAACATAATCAACTGTGCGCTTCAAAATCCCTTTTTTAATGGGAAAATATTGTTTTAAATGAGAAACGCTTAGAAGCGGCGCGTGATTGAGCGGGGTTTTCGGCGCGCGTGTTAAAGTGGTATCTAATAATAATTGACTGTATGCGTCCGCCGGATGTTGAAAAAATAATTCTGCGCTATTTTTTTCAACAATTTTTCCTGATTTTAAAACGATCATATCATCCGCAATTTTTTTCACGACGGATAAATCATGGCCGATAAATAATAATGCGCATTTTTTTTCTTGTTTATATGCATTTAATAACGCTAATAATTGCGTTTGAATAACGGTGTCGACTGCAGTGGTTGGCTCATCCGCAATAATAACTTCAGGCTCAGCCGCAATCGCCATCGCAATCATCGCGCGCTGTCGCATGCCGCCGGATAATTCGTGCGGATAGGATTGCAAACAGCGAACAGTATCTGAAATTCCCGCTTGCGCTAATAAATCTTTGGCGCGCTCCGTTGCGTCTCTTTTTTTCAATCCCGTGTGTAATCGAATCACTTCAATTAATTGTTGTGCGATAGTAAGCACCGGATTAAACGCCGACATTGCGTCTTGAAAAATCATGCCGATGTGTTTTCCGCGCACGCGACGCATTTGTTTTTCGCTAAATTGCAGCAAATCATGCCCGCGAAATAAAATGCGGCTGTGTGCGCTCACTCTCGCGCCGCGCGGCAACAATTGCAAAATCGAGAGCGCGCTCATCGTTTTGCCGCTGCCCGATTCGCCGACCAAACCAACGCACGCCCCTTCAAATAATGATAATTCAAATTGAGATAACACATAATGCGGCAGAGATGCTTCTTCAAAAGCCACATCCAAGTGTTGAATTTGCAGAATAGGATTGGTCATCCGATAATTATGTCATAATCACCGGCGAAAACTGAGCGCTTCTTGCAAATGATGCCGTGCAATAGTTTCACTGTCGGCCAAATCAGCGATCGTGCGCGCCAATTTCAAGATACGATGATATGCGCGCGCTGATAATCCGAGTTGCGTCATTACTTTTTCAAGATATGCATGATCTTCTGATTGAATACGACAATGTTTTTCAATAACGTCATTGGTTAATCGTGCATTCATGCAATCCGCGCGATTGATTTGCATTGCTCGCGCTTTTAATACCCGTTCGCGCACTAAAAAACTCGATTCTGCTTGCGCGATTTGTTTTTCAATTAATAATGCCACTGGCAAAGGCAACACACCGACATGCATATCGATGCGATCCAGCAATGGCCCTGACAATTTATTTTGATAACGCGTGATTTGCTCGTGCGTGCACGTGCAACGCCCACTCGCATCGCCTGCGTATCCGCACGGACACGGATTCATGGCGGCGATCAATTGAAATCGCGATGGAAATTGCGCTTGATGCCCCGCGCGCGAAATCGTGACGATGCCGGCTTCAAGTGGCTCACGCAATGCTTCCAGCACATGACGATCAAACTCCGGTAATTCATCTAAAAATAAAACGCCATTATGCGCAAGCGAAATTTCACCTGGTTTCGGCGGACTGCCGCCCCCAACCAATGCCACACTCGACGCCGTGTGATGCGGTGCGCGAAAAGGCCTTTTTTTCCAGTGTTTTGCGTCAAATCCGCATGCGCTAATTGAATAAATCACTGCTGTTTCTTCCGCTTCTTTGTCCGTCATTTCAGGTAAAATTCCCGGCAGACGACTCGACAACATGGTTTTTCCAGTACCCGGCGGCCCAGTAAATAAAATGCTATGACCGCCGGCCGCTGCAATTTCCAACGCACGCTTAGCCGTTAATTGCCCGCGCACTTCAGATAGGTCAGCATACTGCGGCGCTGTCGCAATATGCGCTGTATTGGAAAATTTTGTTAACACGATTTCAGCATTTAAATGCGCACACACCGACGTCAAATCAGGCGCTGCAAAAATAGTTAAATCAGACGCGAGTGATGCTTCGGTTGCATTATCAACGGGACACAGCAACGCGCGTTTTTCTGCAGCACTTTTGAGCGCCATTGGCAATATACCTTTGACAGGTTTTAAAATTCCAGTCAGCGCCAATTCACCGACAAATTCGTAATGATCCAAACAGGATTTGGGAATTTGATCCGATGCCGCCAAAATACCAATCGCAATCGGCAAATCAAATCGCGCACCTTCTTTGGGTAAATCGGCGGGCGCTAAATTAATCACCATGCGACACACGGGAAATTCCAACTGATTATTGGCGATGGCACATCGCACGCGATCTTTGCTTTCTTTCACTTCTTTTTCAGGCAATCCCACGATGCTTAATCCGGGTAATCCTGGAGATAAATGCACTTCAATGGTGACGGATGGTGCGGACATGCCGACGTTGGCGCGGCTGTGGATGATAGCGAGGGACATGCGGGGAATCGCTTGCTTACGCGCGCGGCTCCCTGGATAAATTGATATACGTTTCCAACTTCTCTCGCGTGCGCTGCAACACTTTGCATTGCGCGTCAAATTCTTCGCGTGTCACAAAATCCATACGCTCAAAAACAGTTTGCAAAGCACTCTTCAGATGTTGTTGCGTATCATTGGGAATATTTTTTAAACCATCGGGCATGGCATCAATGATGTTGCGAATGACATCGCCAATATTCTTGGGATCAAGCATGTTTATTCCTCATATGATTGAAAATAACGACGACACTATATCGCATTGTGGAAAAAATAAAATACGGGGTTTAGTTATTGATGATCAATGGCAATGACGTTGCGGTGTTTCCGTTATATGACGCCGTAATAGTCACAGTATACGTGTCACCCAGTTTCAACCCCCTGAGTCGCGCCTGCATCCCATTCTGCAGGTAGTACACGCCAACGGCGGAACTAATTGTCGGCTGCACAGAGACAGTGTAAGTCACATTAGCTTTCGGATCAGTAATTGATTGGCCATTGAAAGTGACATTCGGCCAGGTGACAAACACAATGCGCGGGGACTCACGCAATATACTTAATACCGGTTGTGATAACCCGTTATCGTTCGGTGGAGTGATCGCTTTCGTCGTAAATTGAATCGGCGCTGCCGCTTGCGGGCTGTTAGCCGCGCCGGAATCTACTGCGCTCACCACAACCGTATATTGCGTATCGGACGATAAATTAATTAATTGTTCACTCGTATTCGCTGTCGAATAATTAGCGCCCGCGGGTGGTGGCGTTACAGCTATTGTATAATTCAATTGCGGACTGGGAACATTGTCCGTCGCTGCCGTCCATGAAATCACGGCGCTATCCGTATTCACATCACTTGCAGCCACATTGGTTGGCGCAGAAATACCGTAGGTCGGCGTTGCAGTTGTAAATGTTGCAGAATTTGACGTAGCAGATGCTCCGGTGTTGTCCGTTGCGTTAATCACAACTTGATAGGGTGTCGTTGGTGTTAAATTTGCAATGGTTGCGGTATTATTCGCGCCCATCGTAATTTTCGCATTGGGAACGGGGCTGCCATTTTGTGTCAATTGCACGGAATAAGTAATTGTCGCGCTAGAATCGCTGTCTGTTGCCGGCACCCACGAAACAGATGCACCACCAGTCGTCACATCGCTGACAACAGGCGTCACGTTATTAAAGGTAATTGTGTTTTCTACCATATCGGAAGTGATGGTCACTGTCACATTGGTCATGCCGTCGCATACTAATGTGCCAATAAAGTCATCATAAGAAAAACCGTACACGTGTTTCGCATATTGGTACAAGTTGTTTATGTAGCTTGAAGCAGGTGGTATCGTGCAGGTTGCTGCCGTTCTATACTTACCCGTACAACAATACTGGGCTGCATTAGGCAATTTATTAAAAGTTGCATACGTGCATAAGCTGTAACAACCTAAAAAGGCATTATTGTCTTTTGGCGAAAGGACACTCAAATCCCATGCTCCTGGCCCAGTGTTTCCGGCAGGTAATTGAGAGCTGATGCTGCATAGTTGCTGCAAGCTCATCGATGGAGTTGCTTGAATGTAGGCCATCGGGTTATCTGAACTATAATAACCCACACCTAACGCGCTAGAATCGTCCGAACCTATCGTTGTGGTGCAGTAGGTTGGTGAATCTGGTTGCACTTGCATACCAAAACCACTAAATCCATCCACCGCAGAAATATCAAATGTACTTTCGTTAACGTATGAGATTGGCGTAACACCGGGAGTGGGATTACCACCGCCAGCAAACTTAACAGCATGGTACGTAATTTCAAATAAAGTCGCAAAAGTAGTCCCTTCGTTGTGACCTCCATGTCCACCCGTGTAAATCTTTTTACCCTGCGCATTCTGATAAGCGGAAACATAGAAATTAGCTGATACCAATGCATTCTGATCTACAGAAAATACATAATTACCGCCCTGCGGAATAGAAAATAACTCATTGTTTGTCACACACTCTGGCGTATTGCTAGTACTGCAAGTTTCGCCAAGCCAGATTGTTTTATATCGGGTATTGTTAACAAACGTAATTGTGCGCGGTTGATAGTAACGTGGCGTTGGCGCCGGATTCGGGCCTGCAACAGAATTCCATTGAGAACCCGTTCCCATTGTCAAATTATAAGCGCCTTGATCAAACCCACCCGCTGGTTGGTCCAGTGTAAATGAAGGCCCGGGGCACGATCCGCCAGACAACTGACCATTTGCCAATGACAGCGTGCAAGAATGCCATGTCTTATCTTTGCTAGATTGATAATACAACGCGTAAGTAGCAGTGAATGTATTGCTGTATTCCCCCAAAAAAAACTGTTGGCCCGAAAAAAGGTAAACGCCATATTGTGTTTGTGAACCATTTGAATTTTGTTGATAAACATAAACCGGAAAATTCACTTTGTTCCCCGCGGGAACGGTTAACATCACGTAACACGCTTTGGGTGAATTCGCGACGGCAGGATTGGGATAAGGACACGATGGCACGGAATCTGCAACCGCAGCACAAGCCCACAATGCGCCGATCATCAGAACAATGGCTAATATTTTTTTCATATTTAAAACATCTTAGCCCATTGGCATTAAATAAACATTAACGATTTGCGGGGATGGCACAGGTTGTCTGCGCCGTTTTACCGTTGTACTCCGCTGATACCATCGCAGTATAAGCCTTACCCGGAACCATGGTTCTTAATTTTGCGGTAGTAATATCCACCCCTGAATTTGGTATCACTTTCACGTTAATCGATCCAGGTCCCGTAATCTGAATGCTATAGGTAACACCCTTAACCACCTGACCATTCGCCATCACAGGATTTATGGTCAGTGTTCCATTGTGTCTGTTCATTGAAGACGCGAATGTGCAGGGTGTTGGGAATTGTATATCGGGTTGCAACGTAGTAAATTTTCCGGAATGCGATTTCGAGCTAGCGCCAATAATCGAATCCACTGCTTTCACAGTCACCGAATACGCCGTATGCGGTGACAATCCGCTCAACGTTGCTGACAATCCACTTGAATAATTCATGGTTGCATTGGGAGTAACAGAAGGAACGTAGGTCACATTGGCGTTATTACCCACGCTCGGTGCTGTCCACGATACCGTAGCACTATTGGATGTCACGTTACTTGCGACAGGAATTCCGGGCGCAGAGAGAATAGCCTGTGGAGTAAAAGATTTAGAAGCTTGCGTCGTCGCAGGAAACGCATTGGGATCATTTGCAGTGACAGTGACCGTATACTGCGTGCCCGTTGTCAATCCGCTCAATGTTGCTGATAATCCACTCGAATAATTCACAGGTGCGTTGGGAGAAATAGTCACTTGATAAGTAATATTCGTGGTATCACTATCCCCCGTTGCAACACCCCAGGTTACCGTAGCATCTCCTGGCGTAGTGCTGCTCGGAGTGACCACGAGAGATTGCGGTGCTGTAATCACTGCTTTAGTAGTGAAATCGACAGTCGACGTTTGCGGGCTATTAACAGCATCTGAATCTTGTGCTTTCACACTCACCGTATACGGCGTACTCTCTGTCAATTCGCTCAACGCTGCTGATGATCCATCGGAATTCATCGTCACAGTCGCATCCGGAGAAATAGTGACTTGATAAGCAATATTCGCGACGGCATCCCAAGTCACCGTAGCACCGGTTGCTGTAATGGTAGCCGCAGGCACAGCAAGAGATTGAGGTTTTGCAATGAAAATGTAACTGACACTCGCTGTTGTTTGCGGCGTATTGCTATTGCTCGCATTTGCAGCCCCTGCACTCACACTCACGGTATACTTCGTGCTCGCTGTCAATCCGCTCAATGTTGCCGACAATCCACCTGAATAATGCACGGTCGCATTGGGGGAAACGGTGACTTGATAAGAAATATTTGCATCCCCTGTTGCAGTATCCCAAGTCACCGTAGCATCTGCTGCTGTCGTGCTGTCGGGAGTTATCGCCAGAGATTGCGGCGGCGTGATAACACTTTGCGTAGTGAAAGACACACCATCTGACTTCATCGACGAAGGACGAGCATGTCTATCTTTTGCAGTTATATATACTTCATAGGGCGTATTCATATTGAGATGAGAAATCTTGACCGACCAATTTCCTGTTGCAGCGTTGAATTGTTTTTGGTGTACCCACACACTATTCGTTACATCATTTCCGCCTGAAGCAACGGAAACCCGATACTTGACATGTTTGGCACTATCACCCACCACTGTTGAAGCAGCCCAAGAAACAATCGCGGATGTTTGCGTAATACTATTTGCAGCGAGAGATTGTGGCGCTGTGATCGTTGGTTTCGACGTAGTAAAAGTAACAGGGTCAGATACAGGGCTATTATCCGCATTCGTATCATTTGCTGTTACTGTTACTGTGTATTGTGTGTTTGCGGATAAATTAGAAAATGCTGCAGATGTTGCGCCCGCAGTCACCGGCACAGTGCTTATCGGTTTTCCCGTCGCAGAATTACCCGCGTAAATATTCGCGGTGTAGCCAACGTTCGAAGAAGTATCTCCTGTTGCCGCATTCCAAGTAATGGAAGCACTCGTCGGCGTTGATATTGTGGCACTGTTCTCTGGAGAAGTAATAACCGGTGCGACAAGATGTGCCTGGGTTGTAAAAGATGCAGATTGTTGCGACATGGTTGTTTTATTACTAGAACTGCCATCATAAGCAATGATCGATATTGTGTACTGCATACTCGGAGTCAACCCAGATAGCGTTGCTGATGGTGGAGAGCTGCCTGGAATCATGGGAGCAGCCACACCCTTGCTGTTGCCTTGCGAAAAAGACACGCTGTAAACAATATTCGAAGTATCTGAATCTCCTGTTGATGCAGCCCAAGTCACTATCGCGCTATCTGAAGTAATGCTGCTAATTACTGGAGTTCCCGGTGCGGTAATCGCAGGTCCTGCGGCAGTTGTGAAAGTCACTGTTTGGCATGCTGAATTACTGGTCGGACATGTTGTAAGTGCGAATGGACTGTTGCTTGAGTATTTATCCACTGCTTGCACGGTTACAGTATATTTTTCATTAGGATTTAAACCACTTAAATTGACTGGAGATGCGGGCACTATTCCGTTTGGAACTACGGTATTACCTACGCTAATGGTTGCGTTAGAAGAAACGCTCACATAGTAAGTAATATTACCGGGGTCATCGCCCGTTGCAGGAAGCCAAGTCACTGTTGCAGAACTTGATGTCGGATTCAATATTGCAGGAATTGGCGGTAAAACCAGTGTTGCTTGCGCAGACTTAAAAGTAACTGAGTTTGATGCCAGGGGTGCACTACTGGTTGCATTATCTGAATTTTCATCGATTGCCGAAACAACAACGGTGTAAGATGTGTTAGCATCTAATAAATTAGAAAATGTTGCTGTGAGCAAGCTAGTTGTAATTGTGTGAACAGGATTGTCTGTTACAGAACTTCCCGAATAAACCGCTACAGAATAACTGATATTGGCAGACTTACTGTCTCCGGTTGCTGCAGTCCAAGTCACCGTTGCGCTGGCAGGAGTTGCGGCTGCAGTAGGATTG
>Ga0155200_112_pt2 | contig 42379 bp, 31 predicted proteins | sample RifCSPhighO2_02_FD_106168 | JGI IMG/M metagenome (GOLD analysis project Ga0155200, IMG submission 106168) | Gammaproteobacteria bacterium RIFCSPHIGHO2_02_FULL_42_43
TGCATAATCATGTGCGCTGTATTTGAATTTAATCCATCAAATACAGCTAATATTCCTTTGGCGATATTAGAATTTTCGTGTGTGTAGAGTTCTTGAGATATCCAATCTTCCCAGCCATGACCTGTGTTTTGCACTTGCTGCATATCGCTCGCTAACGCGCGCGGCTCCCTGTTGAGTGATGCGCTACCACTCGCATATGTATTGTAATTCAGCTCACTCGTGCCATCTTCAATTGAAGATATTTGTTGATCCCAGCTATTATCCATCATTTGTTGATATTGTTGTGCGATGTCGTCATCGGGGTTGTAGGTGGGATCGATGTGGGTGGAGCGAATAAACAAAATCGGAGCCGCGAACGTGAGTGAGCGGTTACATTTTATATTTAATGATTCGTTCATTGGCTTCGCTTTTATTATTCATTTATGCGGTTGTGAGTGGTTGTGGTTGTGCGTTGTTTTAAATTTTTAAAGAAAAAATTTATTTTTATTTCAATTTATACTATTCTTTAACTGAATTACTCTTTATTTTAAACAACCTCAAAACTTCCAGTAAGCAACTGTACCGCGTCCTTGATATTCTGAATTATCAAATTTTTATTATCTGCGCTTATACGTACTTTTTTGCCTCCATCATTCCAGTCAACAGCATCACTTACATATATATAAGCTTTTCTATTTTTTAAATCATAGCTAATACCAAGATCAAGAATATAATTTTTATAGGTATATCGCATAATCTCAGGGCCCACAATTTGTATTGCAAATCCTTGATCACTTTCCACTCCACCTTCATTTATTTTTTTTAACATCCCTACCTCGGTTTAAAAATCAAACCGATTTATTTTTTACAGGGAAAGAAATCGAAACATTGTGTTCGTGGCAAATAAAACCTTCATCGGGAGAATTGTGTGGAGAACCTCGATAACTCCAATATTCCAAATCAGGTTGTTCAAGTTTTATTTTTTCTTTTGCTGATGACGACAACTCTAATTTCATGCGAATATCTTCTTTTACGTTAGACCAACCATCAGAAACCTCCGCAATTTCATTGCCATTGACTTTCAGAAAATCAAGGACGAAAACGATTTGTGGGCAATTGATTTTCATTGTAAAATTCCTCCAAATTAAATTCATTTTCTAAACGTAATGCGCATGAATAATTATCAATAAAAAATTGTCTACCGCCTCCAACACCAAACTGTGGATTGGCGTGAACAACACTACTAGGAATTCGAGCATCATTTACGACCTTATAAGCGGCAATATTAGAGCGATATCCTCTTATCGGGTGTGGTTGAATCTGTAGGTTTTCACCTAAAACTTCTTTATTTCCCGCCGCACCTAATGCTGTTTCAAAATCAGTATAAAAAGCCGACTGCCCAGGTATTCCACCATACACTACATCACCAGCACGTAATGTTGTCATTTCCCAAGTATCTGCCGAATATCCATGAGATATTTGATCAATTTTTGCTTCAAGCACAGGATATCCAGTTTCTGCACGTGCAAATTTAGAAGCTGTAACATTATCCATCACCCTCAACCGCATCGGTGAAAGTGCATTGACTTCACGGCTGCCAAACATACTCGCCCAATTTTTTGCAACACTTGAGGTGCCTGCAATAAGACTGTCTACTCCGTGAATCACCTTGTTTGCGATAGAATCAAATTCACCACCAAACGCAAATGTAGCAGCTGCTATTGCAGCATCAGTGTATGCTTGACCTTCAGTAACTGAATGTCCAGTGATTGGATCAATTTTTGAATATGCTTCTCTCAATGCGACGGTTGGATTCATTGCGTGATCTGGTGCTAATCCATGCATAATCATGTGCGCTGCATTTGAGTTTAATCCAGCAAATACATCTAGTATTCCTTTGGCGATATTAGAATTTTCGTGTGTGTAGAGTTCTTGAGATATCCAATCTTCAAAACCATTCCCCGTAGTTGTTTGTGCTTGTGGCAGGTTGCTTGGTAATGCACTTGCTATTGAAATCTCGCTCGCTAACGCGCGCGGCTCCCTGTTGAGTGATGCGCTACCACTCGCATATGTATTGTAATTCAGCTCACTCGTGCCATCTTCAATTGAAGATATTTGTTGATCCCAGTTGTCATCCATCATTTTCTGATATTGTTGTGCGATGTCGTCATCGGGGTTGTAGGTGGGATGGATGTGGGTGGAGCGTGAATGATTGTCATAACTTTCAGGCGCTTTTGGAGATCGGGGGTTGGTATTTTTGGGCTTTATATTAGCATTATTGCTCTCTTTCTTATCCATATGTTTTGCCAGCGGGTCAGCGACATCTTGTGCCACATCACCTAAACAACTGGCTGCGAGGTCTTGTGCGCTCACGTGACAGCCGATGGCTTCATTCAAGCCGAAATTCGCGAGTTCGTCGGCGCCTTGGGTGACTAAGCCGGGCGCTTTGACCAATTTATTTTTGATAGCGCCGTCAATTACGGTGGCAGCGGCTTGTTCAATTATAAATTTTAAATCAAATGATTTTCGAAGGCCTAGTGACATTTGCAGCACTTGCATGCTAGCGCCGATTACTGCGGACTCAGCAAATGCTTTGACATATTTTCCGTCATTCAATAAAGTTTGAATTTTAAATGCGTTTTGAAAACCTGCAGTTGCTCCTGCAGCGATTCCGTTTTCCATCATTTCTGTTACTGAAAAATGATGTGAATCACCAAATGCAATCGCGATGCCTTGTTGTGCTGCATCGGCAAGAGCGCCTGCAACAGCAGTCAGCATGATCGTTCCACCTACCGATGTAGCAAATGCAGCACCAAATATCGCGATACCCGCCGCTGGTGCAAAACACATAATAACAATCGCTGCAACAGCACCCAACACTTCATCCCAAAAATTTTCGTGATGCGGCGGTGGTGGCGGTGGCACAGGTGTTTTTAATGCAGGGTACAATTGATTGTAAAGCGTGCTCATGAATTTTTGGTATGAAGTAAAATTTCGCGCTTTGTTGTGAGCGGCAATAATAGTTTGCGTGCTGATGCATTGACCAGGCGCCAGAACTGATCCGCTGTATGCTTGTACAATGGGTGCATAACTTGCATCCCCAAAAAGACGTTGCGCAATAGTGTCCCAAGTATCATTGGGTAAAATGAGAGTGGAAGAACGCGAAGAAATATCGGATAACTGCAACCCCCTAATTGGATTTGCGATCATCTGCAAAATCATTCGGGTTTCGCCCCAATAGGGTTCCTGAAAAGTGCGATATTCCGCGACAATATTCCCTGCGGGATCCGGAAAAAATTGAGCGGCATCACAAACGGTAGCCGCCCCGCTCGAAGAATTAATAGACACAACCGTTTCACTAAGACAGGGGCCATTTAAACTGGTGTTAAAAAAAATGGTGCGCGAATCTTCACTATTTCGATTAAATGGATTTTTCACTCCGGTAACGGCGCTCAGCTGAGTGTTAGCCTCGTAATAACGATCACTGGTTACTTGACTTTGTCCAGACTGATTAGTGCGTGTGCCAGTAATCTCTGCAATCACTGTTTGATCAAAACAAGTAAGTTTCATTGTTAAATCATCGTCAACAACATCGCCACGCCTGTTAACACTGGAGTGAGAGTGTAACGGTAATCCGTCTACATTAAATCCTTTGTCGAACATGGCGTGTGCTGTTTGATAAATTTCATGGTCATCGGAATCAGTCAAATTTCCATTCAAATTATATTGATTTTTAGACGACTGAGAATTGCCATTACCTGCATCTAAATAAGTGGTATCGTCAAGAGAATCCGGGGTGTATTGAAACGTTTTAGTAGCACCAACATACGGTGGACCCAATGGATCTGCAAGCACGCTGGATAATCGATCGCAAGTGTCATGCTGTATGATAAGGGAACTTGCAGAAGGCCCGGTGGTTGTATTCATAAATGGCACAATGACCGGACTCTGAGTCTGCAATAACTGAGCTCCATAGGATAATAAACTTCCTTGTGTTACTTGCGTCATATATGGCCATCGAAAAATAGTTGTAATATTTCCGTCGCGACCCATCACCCCATCATTAATCAACACACGATCTGCATCATCATTCGTCCACCACCCATCATGCGTCGCCAAATCCCCTGAAACAGGCTTAAAAGATGCATTCATGCGTCGACGATTGCTGACTGCATCATAATCGGTTGCCAAAGAAAATCCTTGATCGACTTGTGTAGAAGCCCATTTCATTGCGTTATACGTCATTGACGTTTGACGCAAAATATTGCCGGCACCTGTTTTTTCTTCTAAAAAAATTGGATTGCGTTCGATATCAAATAATTTGACAAGCGATTGTGGATGCACGGTATTCGTATCAACAATTGTTTTTAAACGCAGTGGTGTTAAATATCCATAGATTTTATTTTGCAGCGGTGTTGCAACCGGCGTGTTGGAAAAAGTATTCGTCGTGGTATCAAACGCCAGCATATTGCCGTGATTGACACTAATACCAAGCTCTGCGGAAATTAAAGCGGCAAAGTTATAAAGATATTGATATTGAGAATTCGATCCGTCGATTTTACTCTGCATTTTCCCCCAAAAATCGCGAGTCATGGTGACTGTATAAACAACCGTGCCATCAGTGCCTTTTGCAGTGTGAACTAAAATTTGATGATGAGGATCGTGCTCATACTCATGCGATTCACCCATCGGTAAAAATTCAGCAGACATATCACCGTAGGGCCCTTGCGCATATCGTTTAACGCCTGTGACGCTGCCCGCGGGTGGTGTGATTTCAATTGCAAAACCATTTCCATTAAAACAATAATTCCACGCATCGCCGGAGGGCATTGTCACTTGTGTAATTTTTCCTTTGCGATTGAAGGTTTTATTCCAGGTATTTCCCGAAGCGCTGGTGACTTGTATCGCTTCGCCAAAAGTATTTAACGTATTTTTGAAATACGGTGTTCCATCTGCTGCAATACGTTCTACTTCTTGATTCGCTTCATCACGAATAGTGGCTTCTGTGTGGTTATTCGCATCTTGCACGCCAATTTTGCCAGCCATTTCGTTGTAGCCCGTTTTCGTTTGTGGCTGCACGATGCTCGCTGTACCATGTTCGTCAACCACGGTAATCGCGGGATCTGTTTGCAATACCACTTTATGAGATTGATTGCGTTTAAATTCCGTTCTATTTAAAGCGGGTGTCACCACGGCAGATTTTTTATTAAAATTGTTCCATTCTGGTTGAATCAGCGGGCGAATAATAGTGTCTGCTCCAACATTACTTTCGGCAAAAAAAGCGGATTCATCATTTGCAATCGCTGAAAACGTATGAATATTTTTATCACCCAAGTGATAACGATAGATATCGCGAGGTAAATGACGCGCGTCGATTTTCAATTGACGCGACGCGCGATCAATCACAACTTCTTTTTGTAATTCCCATTTTCCGGGTTGGCCATAATGCTCAATCCAAACATGCAATTGCGGATTTTCGGGCAATTCAAATGGATGGGTTAATTCGATAACAGAAGAAGATCGCGCAGCAACTGCGTGATTTATTTTTCTTGGCCAATCGAGTAAAAATTTCCAAGAGAGTGGCGTTATTTCTTTTTCTTGATCGACAGCATAACGCGGCTTCAACACATGCTTTAACGACACAGAATAAGCACCTTGCGGTAAATCTGAAAGATCCGCATAAAATCGATTATCTTCTTTTTTATAATTCATAGAAATAATGCGATCAGAAAACCCTTCTGCTGAAATAATTAATTTCATCGCATACTTTTTTGGATCAATGTGTGCTGCAACAGAAACGCAATTGCCGCAAAACAAAATAGATTTTGGTGCCAAGGTTGGCTGATTATTACTGTCTAAATATCCGGGCTCAACCAAGCCAATGGGTCGCCCACCATCATCAGGCACAATTTCACTGAATGCATAATCGTTGACGTTATCGCGATTATTTAAAATCGGTTGTATATCGGTAACAGTAGATAAATCTTGCGTCAGTGAAAGAATTGACACTGTCTCAGTACCCGATGAATCACACGCGCGTAATTTCGCAGCGCCATTTTCATCCGTAGTCAGCCACTCTTGCCCTGCTTGATTACTTTTGTGCTGCACAGGCCATGTGCCGTCACCCGGCCCCTCTGCAGTCACAGAAAATGCATCACGTTGCAACGCATGTGTATTTAACAACGTATTATCACGATAATTGGCAGACGAAGTTTTACGATCAATTTTATCATACCCCATACGGTGTTCATCGATATGCGTTTCTCGATAATTTTTAGTTGAGTCCGCATTGGCGTTCTGCGTTTCGTGATATTTGCGAGCAAGCTTACTCGTTTTTGTAAACGTCATGATACGCAAATTATTTTCGGGATCCTGTTTCATGATAATGCGTCGCTTAGGATCGCGCAAAAAACGATGATAACGATCTTGATCAGAGACAACAATTGGAGCTGGAATGGCATCCGATGCGGGATCTAAAGTAACTGCGCAACCACTATCAGGCAAATACGTTTCTACTTTATCGCCATGCATCGAATGATGATAATACGTAATTGGGCGCAATTGAGTGGTAGTCCCATCTGGTTTTGTTTGCGTTCGAGCAACGCCCGCTTTTGCAACCAAATAACGCCGCTCATCATAATAAAAAATTTCTTGCGAGCCATTCGCATGCGTGATGGATTTAATTAAGTTGTCAGCGGTGTAGGTGTAAGTCTCGCTGAGTGTTGCCGGCGCATTATCGACGATGGGTTGCCCCGCAGTAACTGCTTGTGTAACGACATTTTGATGAAGTTTTCCTGTTTTGCGATTTAAAATATCGCGAGTATAGATAAAATGACGATCATTTACGGAATCAGTGAACGTGGACAACAACGTTAGCAAATCCAAAAAAGAAATTGTTTCTGCTGGCATTTGTGCTGCAGGAATTTTAGTTGCGTATTGATACTCGTCTATTTTTTTTCCTTTAACATTGCGTGTGATGACTGTCGCTGCGCCATTGGGATTAATTTCAGCAATTTTCTTGCCTTGTTTGTCGTACCAATATAATGTTTTCTTCCATCGATTATTATTTTGATCAATCGCAACCGCATCCGAAATTTTTTCTCGAAAGGCGTTGTAGCGATATTGTTGTGTGGGTGCTTGAACAGAAATAGAAGGCGCTATTGCGGGATTAATATTGGGAATATAACACACCACCGCATCGCGTTTCGTTTCAATTAATTTACCAACACGATTAAATCGGCAACGATAATGATGATCCTTTGTCTCATCTTTGATTAATGCATTTTGAATAACATCCGGTGTTAATCCAGTGGTAATATACTGCGTGATATCAATCGTCAATTGTTTGTCATAAAACGTGAAACATTCTGCTTCGCCAAATACATTGCGTTGATACTCAATCACATAACCTTCGGCATTCACGCGATATTGCAAAAAGCCTTGCGTGTTATACACGTAATATTGAGGATTTCCTGCTTCATTCATCTTTACTAATTGATGACCGTGCGCGCCAAAAAATGTTTGGCGATTCAATGTTTGAAGTATTTCGGGACGTGTTGTCATGCTTGCCGGTTGAGTTGGATCATCAACCGGAACCAAATTCCACTGATCTTTTATTTTTTTATCTAGTCCATCGTAATCAAAAAACACGGGTAATTCATCCGATGTGCCAACACCAGAGGTAATTTGTATCGGCAAATCGTTTGCATCAAATTCAGTTTTTTTGGCAACTGATAATGTTTGCTGGCTCACCACAATTTTTCCAGTGTTGGGATCCACATTGGAAAAATACGCCGTTGTTGTTGGCGAAAATTCATCGGTCATGCGATTCGCGCCATCGGATTCATAATGCCAGGTGTGGCCACTTAACGTGGTGTAATACGTTTTGCGACTGGCGCCATCATATTCCCACGTTTCTGATATTTTAAGCGCATTGGTGCGCGATAAAAGTCGACCTGCTTGATCGTAAGCGCAAGTCAAAATATTATCTTTGGATGGATCAGGCGTTAATTGATATAGTATGTTCAACATCATAGGGTAATGTGGATTGATTGAAATCCCACTTGTAAATTCAGTTGTTGATAATTTCCGTTTGGAATCACCATCGTAATCGTAACGAATGACAGCGCCATTAGCCGCTACATGAAAATGCAGCCGATTTAAATCATCCGGAATCCAATAGGTGTGTCTGTCTTCACCGGTTGTGACCAGTTGTTGCGTAATTTGATCGATGGATAACTGTGAGAACGCTTCAGGGTCAGCCACTGCAGTGGCATAACGAATTTCCCAATTCACTGCATGCGGTATTGAGCAATATCTTTTTTCGGTCACAAACCCTTCGGCATCAATCACAAATCGCTCTTGTCCGATCGCATCCAATACACGAAAGGTTGCTTTATCGTGCGCTACATCACGCAAGGTTTGACACAATGTTTCTAATTTTTTTGTGCTGAGTGCTGCGGGATCAACTGTTGTTGGTGTTTTATATTGTATGGTTGCAATTTCTTTCTCGTTGGTGTTATAACGTGTTTCAACAATCGCACCCGCACCACACAGGCGAAATCTTTCACGGTTAGCTGCATCATAAAAATAATAAGTTTGTCTGTCGTACGGTGTTTGCGTGATGAGGGCCGCAACCGCGCTTTCTGATATGCCGGGAGAGACTGTTGTTAAATCAATCGCTTTCATATATTGCAAAATAACCGTTGCTTTATTATTTGCATTGTATTGATATTCTGTCACGCCACCTTTTGGATTAATTGAATAGCGAATGTTGCCGACAATATCACGAACATAAAAAGTGATTTGACCTTTGGGGTCTTTTTTGGCAATCGTTCGATTGCAATGATCAAAAATGGTTTCGCGTGTTAATTTTAAACCCTTAGGATCAACAATTTTTTTGGCGGGTCTTCCAAAATCGTCATGCTCCGTTTCTTCAGTATAAGATTTTTCTTGATCGGTTGTGGAATGCGATAATGCACTTATTTTTTCAAGGCCATTATAATTTTGCGTTGTCACGACCGAAGCAGAATTGGGATCAGCGGCGTTGAGCAATGCATGATGTTCCGTTGCAAGCCCGCGTTTATTTGAAACGATTTTTCGAACGGCATCGTTCGCAGCAGTCACTTGATCGCGCACATTGAGCGGATTCCAATGTTGTGACGTTTTATACGAAAATCCACCATCATCTTTTACGTGAGTTTTTAGCAAACGACTTTGGGTATAATCCATGGTGTTCGTGTTCGAAAAACATTGTGCACCAGAAATATCGTGAGTGCGCGGCAAATTGCGCAAATCATGCCATCTCGATTCGGTATTATTAAGTGCATCAGTTTTTTGCTCCCAAGCATTTTCAGCATTGTATTCAGTTAAAAAAATATTACCCATCGTGTCTTGATGTTGAATGATATTACCAAATGCATCTGCAGTATCTTTCGTGCTGGAGATCACATTATTATCTTCATCCACAATACTTTTTTGCGTGACACGCTGATTATAAACAGTTTGGATCGATTGCTTCATCGGCAACGTTCGACCAGTTTCACGTTTAAATGCATCGTGTGCAAAAGAAGTAGTGCGTTTTAACGCATCTGTTTTAGTTGCGAGCGTGCCGCGCGGTTGATAAGTCATAGTGGTTTCAGCACCGTTGCCATCAATGGATTTTGTGCAAAGACCGTGTAAATTGTTATATTCTTTTTGAGTAGCAATCGAATCACTTGCGGTGGTTTTCGTGATTTGAGTAATTTGTTTTTTAGCATTGATTTCGCGATTTATTTGCAGTGTGGGTGACGTATCATGCACCGGCACTTGTTTTTTATCCCACAAATTAAAAGCGTGATAATGCGTTATCGTTTCATATCCATCGGGGTCAATGTGATCACATACGGCGCCACCAGCATCATATTGAAATTGATCGATGGCATCGTGACCTGCATCTGAAATCAGCAGTGCCAACACCGCATCTGAAATAAATCCACCGAATTGCGGCAATTGCGTTGCATCCACTCCTTGAGCAAATCGCTTCAATTTTTCTGGCTTGGAAAAAATCGCTTCTAATTTTTTTTGTGTGGCTTGACCATCAGGGCCGATGATCAACACAACGCGTTTGTCTTTGTCGTAGAAAAAATAAGTGCTGGCATCGGCAGTCGCATCATCCGGCCTGATATCAAGCGTTGCCAGATGCAATCCTGTTTGCTCATCAAACACATAGCGCAATGCTTGATTTTCCCACACGGCATTCACTTGTGCAGTTTTCTCATCCGGAGTTAAGTGCGAATTATATAAAATTGCGGCAATTTTTTCATAAACGAGTGGTGTTGCCTCTGCAATGCAATCACCCCAAGTATTAAATCTTTTTGCTGTGGTATGTTCGTCAGTATCATCGGAAATACTTTCTAACACCGAATGATTCATATTGTCGTATGCGATCGTGTGTGAACACTGATTTGGTAAAAGTGTTGCAATCACGCGCGCTAACAAGTCATAACTATTTGTCGTGATTTGATCTTCTGAATTGCTTTTGGGAATTAAAGTAGCAGGATCACTGTCAACTGTCGGCGCAACTGGTGATGGATTAGCAAACGCCGTGGTAGTCTTTGGTTTTCCATTGGGATAATAATCTTGTGCAATCGCATAATATGCTCCATCCACACCATCCACCGTTAAAATAATTTTATTTTTAGCATTGCGATAAAAAAATTGGGGGTAATCATCTGGCGATGTATTCGGTAATTGCAGAATGCCATTCCACATGAGCGCAATTGGCGTTGCAAACGAATATCGCGCCACTTCAAATCCTGCTGCGCTGTATTGATGCGTGACAACATATCCCGCTGCATCTTGCGTTGCGATCACGCGATCATCGTTGTCGTAAAAATACAAGGTGCTGTGATCATGCGCTGCGGGCACTCGAGAAAAAGAATCGATCACCAACGAACTTAACTCATCGGGAGTAATAAAATCAGCGTAAATAATATCGGTGGTCACGCGATTTTTCACGTCATATCTTTTTTCGGTGATCGCCCCTCGCCCATCAATCGAAAAACGCAAACGATGCGATGTATCAAAAAATTGATACGTTGACACATCGCGCTTTGCATCACGCTGCAAAGATTGTTGCATCCAAGAAAATGTGGGTGGCGCTGTTAAATTATTCACAGGCACTTGGTTGTAATATTCAATGATTTGAGTATACGAATGTAAATCATCGTAAATAGTTTGAGACACGCGTCCTTCAGCGGTAATTGAAAATCGCACGCGATTCAGACTATCAAACAATTGATAGGATGTTGTGCCATCAATATCTTGAACCGCAATCACACGACCAATCGCATCGCGCTGCTTGGCAATAGTACGAGTCACGTCACTATCTGGAATTGAAATGGAAATTAAATTTTCTAATCCTGTGTCATCCTTTGTATGCGTTTCTTTTCGTCCATTGGGTTGCGTGGTCACGCAAGCATTGCTTGAAAATTTATTTTCTTTGCTTTCACTGCAAGCATTGATTGATTCTGTGTTGCGATATAACGCATCGAATTGAGCGGTTGTGATGGCAGAACGATTGGTATCCAATTTTTCAGTCACAGAAGTGGCAGCGCCCCATAATGTGAATTCAGAAGTGATCGATGAAGCGTCTTCGGTTGCAATGCCATTTCCATTGGAATCCACCGCGGAAAAACGCTGCACTTTTTCGTGTTGATCACGCAGATTGCGATCAATCACCATCAATGAAACAGAATCTTTTGCTTGCAGTGCCGCCCAAGCAACCATGTCATCGTATGTTAGCGTTTGCGTGTCAGGAATTGTTGAAACATCAAATGCTGCTTTTAAATACGTGCGAATCGTCGTTTGCGATGCATCATCAGCATAATCATATTGCGTCACAGTGCCAGTTGGCGACACCACAAAAGCCAGTTGAACGCCTGCTGCATTAGTCATATAAACATATCGCGTGACTGACCACGTTTGATCGGTCGACGATGTTGCTTCTCGTTTAATAACACAAGCGTGATTGACAGAATCGTATTGATATTCTGTTAATTGATTATTTGCGCCAATGAATTTTGATATTAATCCTGAATCAGTGAGACTCCAGATTTTTTTGGCACCATTGGGTTTCGTGATACTTTGTAGCACGGATCCCGCGTAATCACATTTTGTTGTTAACGAAATCGCATCCGATACTGTGTCACCACATTGTGTTGTCCAGGTTTGAATAAGGGAATGATCGTTGAAAGCAGCGGTTTGTGAAAATCCCAATGCATCGGTGATCACGGTTTGTTGATCATTGTATTGAAATTGGTAAGCACCGCCATTAGCACCCACTTGTAACGATTTTATTTTGGGTGTTGTATCGGTGGTATATAAAAAATTGATGACGGTATTGTCGGATTGCACGATGTTTTGAAGCTGATTGGTATTTCCAACATAAGCGTAATTAATTTGATATTGATCAGTGGTGGGAACTGTGACGGATTGTAAACGTTGTTGATTGTCGAAAATCCACGTGCCTAACAAGGTGGATTCAGTTTCGTTTTTTTTGGTAAATGAAAAAGTAGTGATTTGATTGCTGGTTGCAATGGTATAAGTGCCCGCATCAGATTCGATTGTTTTTAAATTATTATCGCTATCGTAGGTATATTGCATGGAAAATCCGCGACGATCAGTGACCGATTGAATTTTCTTGTTAGCGCCAAAAATAGTTTTCTCGCCGCTGTCAGGATTAAATTTTGTAAATGTATTATCTGAATTTTTGGTAATGAAATATTTTGATGCGGCACCATCGGGTGAAACAAACGCATTTTGTTTATTATCCCAACTGTAAGCAATCAATGATCCATCTTGTTCGCGAAGATATATTTCATTGTCATCAGCGCTTGTTATTTCAGGAATGTTAGGCGCCCACGGTGTTTTGTTTTGCGCGTTATACACAAATCCAAAATCAAAGTTACCAATACGCTCTTCGGTTTTTACAAGATAAGAGGGAACAATCAGATTACCCGTCGCCACATTAATTTGCGGCAATACACGCGATTGACCCACACCTGCCGATGATAACCATTCACCCGTAAAACTCGTGTTATCAAACTGACTGCCCAGGTTAGCATTCGCGTAAACACGAAATGGATAGGAAAACATGTACACCTCCCGTGTTATCCTAAAATCTCAAGCTGCGAACCTTACCACAAAAAAAATGCAAAAAATACCGTGTTTTTAAGTTTTATTTAATTTTCTACAGCTCGTCGATTTGAGTTAAAAGTGCGGGGATGTACAAGTAACCGCTCATTCAAGGATTAATATAGGCGCTTTTCTTTAAAAACTACAGAGCAACTTCAATGCCTTTATTTTTAATAATGAACAACAACTTCAATGCTGCGCCACTGGGCGTGCGCTCACCACGCTCCCATTGTTTAATGGTGGCAACATTGACGTTGATGATCTTGGCAAACACAGGTTGGCTAACGCCTGCATCTTTACGCAATTGTTTTATTTTGGTTGCTGAAAATTTTCCTATATGCAGCAAACAGTGCGCATCAAATTCACGCATGGTAACAATATCCATGGCGCCAACAGCATGTAAATCTTTTGCCATCTCGTGCGCTGCGGATAATAAACGTAATCTTGTCTTATCAATTTTTTTCATAAGCTACCTCAACTAACTTTCTTTCATTGATCATTTTATCAAGCTGCGAATGAGATAAATTTAAAATGCATTAGTTCCGATCTAATCTGACACTACCTCTGAAATTTTAGTCATATCAACATTTCTATTATTACAAATTTGTCCATAAACATTTTTTGTTTCGTTTTGAGATTGAAAAAAGGTTGCAAAATTATCTTCCCAGCGAGCACATCTAAATCGTACATATTGATACGCTGCATATCCCCCACATAAAAAACCAAATCCAGAAAGAATAGTATCCTTTGCAGTATAATTATTAGCGGGATTATTAATTTCACCTGTATACAAACTTGGAACAGCTAAAGCTCTAAATAAAAACACAATAGCACTTAATGTAAATAATGCAGCATAAAACGCATAAAAAATCACTTTTTTTCGAGTACTAACATCACCATTTTCATCGATAAAAAAAGCCTCTTTAGAAAATTGTTGAGTTTTCTGTAATGGATTAAACGTGGAATTGTAATCTTTAATAGTTTGACTCATGAGAGTTTGATACACAGTTGAGATTACACTTAAAATAGAAAAAGGGTAAGTGATCAGCGGATCTTTGGTTTTAAAAACCCACTTTAATGTTAATATTGCAGACCCATGTAATACCAAGCCCCGATTCACAATGCTGACAATTGCTCTTGGTAAAAATCCTAGAAAACCTTTTTTGGTGAAAAAAATAGGATGAAATATTTCCTTTTTTTTGGCAGGTGTTTTTTGATAGAATTCAATCAGTTTTTGTGACGTTGAAAATGTATAAGGCGCATAAGACATTGCGTAAGAAATCATAAGACCAATCCACATCGTCTGACCAGCAATATTTGATAATAAATTACCATATCCATGTCTCGAAAAACCTGTCCATGGAGAAAATGAACTGATCACAAAAAAACTCCATGTGAGAAAACAGTTTATAAAAAGTACTGCAAAATTTTTTCTGCATTTGTATTCTTCAAATGCAATTCGTAATCCACTTGCTAGCTCGTTTCGACAATGTCGCATATTAATATAAGAGATTGTTGTAAAAGTTGCATCTGCTAAAGAAAATGCTCTCATGCTATAATTAAGGATTTTAAATATGGAAGCTGCTGTATTTTCACTAATGTGAGGGTAAAGATATTTTGATAATGGATCATTGAGTGATTCTAATGCGTTTTCTTGAGAATAAAATGAATAACCAAATTGCGCCCAAACTGCAAAAGAAAATAATATAATATCAAGTATGATTTCATGTTTTTTATATTTTTTTTCTGGATGTGAAATAAGCGATGCGCTTTCATTTTGTATATCAGCATCACCATTTAAATCGCCTCTCATTATATTTTCTCGCTTATAGATTCTTACTCGACTTCTGGCTGGAAATAAATTGACTTCATTCGTTTAGAAATAATTTTTAAAAATACCAAACCAATTATAAAAAAAATTCCAGGAAAATATAATGACATTGCCAAATCGCTTTCAGCCATTTTCCCCCAAATAACACTACCCAACGATAATGCAGCGTAAAACACAACTAAATACACAGCGATTGCTTTAGCGCGCATGTTTTTTTGAAACGATCCTTGAGCTTGTGCGTTTAATGTTGAGAGTAATATTGCCCAAGAAATTCCCGCTAAAATAAGAATAATACAAATAATGTAAAAACTATAAATATAGATCAACATTGCCTGACAGATAACAAATAATAATGTGGCGCAATCAATGAGGATAAGTGGTTTTATATACGACCGCAAAAGTTGCAATAAAAATGGTGTTAAAATAGCGCCAACACCCAAACATCCCATCATCCAAGCAAATTCATTAACACTATAATCATGTTGTTTAGCAATGACTGCTAACAATGCCCACAACGCACTTGTTGATAAATATACAATCACAGTTCTTATTAAAATAATTAAAAAATCAGTGGATTTTTTAATCTCGTGAATTAATTTCAAAAATGAATGAGTAAAATTTAATTTTTCACCTTTTTGATATGTTGTTTTTGCTTGACATGACCAACGATAAAAAAAAGCAATTGAACCGCTGAGTGAAATAGCATTGAGCGTAAAAACATACCCTACCCCACAATGACTAATAATTAGTCCTGCAATAAAAGGACCCAATGTTCTGCCAATATTATAATTCATATTATTAATACTGGTTGCCAAGGGTAATTCATCAGACGAAACTAATTCTGATGCGGCTGCTTGCCAAGTGGGCATACGCAGCGCAATCCCCACATTCAGTAAAAATGTCAGTATCAGCAAAATACCTGGCGTAGTCCAATGTATAAAAGTAAATACACCCATGATTAATGCAACGGAGGCTATATAAATTTGCGTCATAAAAAGAAACTTGGCTTTTGAAACATGATCTGCATAAATTCCCGCAGGAATAGAAAATAAAAACACAGGGAGTGTGGTAGCAGTTTGCACGAGTGCTATCATCAATGTAGATGATGTTAATGTTGTCATTAACCAAACAGCACCTACGGAATGCATCCAAGCACCGAAATTTGCGATTAAAGTACAAATCCACAAGCCACGAAATAACGGGTAAGATAATGGTAAAAACATTGAGCATTTGTTTTTATGTTGTGATTTTTCTAATCTCATCGTCAAGCGATTCCCATTCCGTTTCATGATTAAACCAATTATTTAATTGTTTCATATTATGTAATGCTTCATCCTCTGTTGTAGCTGTAAATAAAAAATGCGCGATTTCTTGATTGCTCATCGTAATGTCATAATAAAGTTTATTAATTATTCCATTTTGGCGATATGATTTTACAAAATCAAATGGACAGGATTCTGGTATTTTTTTAAGAATGTTGCGTGTACGCGGCGGAATTAAAAGTCTGGATGCCACGGTTTTTTGTTTCCCAGAAAAACAGGCTATATTTTCGCTGAAATAAGATTGTATAAATTTAATTTTAAGATCATAACCATAAGCCAAAGATAATTGTTCATTGATATTGCCACCACCTAAACGCGACGCTGCTTCGCAAAGATAAATATCTAGATTGTCTGCAACAAAAAATTCTATATGAAATAATGTATCACGAGGAGCAGAAAACGCGTCAAATAATATTTGTTTTGCATTCTTAATGAGTCTTGAGTTAAGTGAATTGCTATCTGATAATGTGATGCTGCCTAATGATGCGCCATAAACAAAATTAAGACAGTTATTAATATAACGAGATGCGCTAATAAATGATAATTCATTATTCAATATATGCCCATCAACATGATAAATATCGCCAGCTATAAATTCCTCTACCAACAAATAAGTTGTACAATCGAATTTTGAAAAAATACCTTGCGCCAAATATTTATCAAGTTCCGTAGCATTTTTTACAATAAACGTACTAGATGACCCGCGACCCGCAATTGGTTTTATCACTACTGGATATTTATTTTGATCAATAAATTGCATAAGATCAATCGTATTATTTACCTTGCAATATTTTGGAGTAAGTACCCCAGCTTTTTCAGCCAGTTGCTTCATTTTATATTTATCTCTAAAAGCCATTGCACTTTCAATATGTTGTCCTTCAATACCCAATTTTTCTCTTATTCTTGCAGCTCTTAATATATCAACTTCAGATAATGCAATAATTTTATGAATTATTTTATTTTTACCCAGCGATAATATCTCCTTATCAATTAAATCTGAGTCAAGATAATTTTCAAAATAAAATATATTTTCAAATATCACATTAAATATCTTTTTGTTCGCCTCAATATATTTTTTTGCTTCAATTCCTGTAAATAAAATAGCTGGCTCTTGAATTGCTAAAACCCAATTCTCTACACTGCTTTCCATAAGATGTTTTGGAGTTAATAAAACAAAATTAGGCATAATGATGCCTCTCTGAAAATTTGTTCATGTAATTATTTAAAAAAATTTTGATTCGTTTCCCAGCTTCAATAACATCAGCAAGACTCACATTTAAGCTTGTAACTGCTCTCATAGTATGACGACTCCATGGATATAAGATCACACCAACCTCATTTTTTAGTTCACTAGCGAAAACATCTGAATTCATTCCTGTCTCACTGATGTCAAACATGACGATATTAGTTTCAATATCTTTCAATTTAACTTTAATGCCACATGAAGATTGCAAAATGCGCGCTAATTCCAATGCTTTTTTATGATCTTCGCTGAGTTTTGATATATTATTTTGAATAGCAAATAATGCGGCAGCTGCCATGAATCCTGATTGATGTAATCCACCACCATACCATTTTCGATATTTCCTTGCTTTATCAATAAATGCTTTTGTTCCAATTAACATAGAACCAAAAGGTGCGCCCAATCCTTTTGAAAAACAAATTGTCAGGCTATCTGCATAGTGCGAATATTCAGATGCGTCAATATTTAATGCTGCACAAGCATTTAGTAAACGCGCGCCATCTAAATGAACGTTGATGTTGTTTTTTTTAGCACATATGTAGACATGTTTCATGTCTTCTAAAGGATATATTTTTCCACTCAGTGTATTAATTGTATTTTCTAAACACAGTAACGTAACATTACTGGATAGCGCAGAACGATGTTTATTTTCTAGTGCATTTAACACATCATTTTCACGAATGATGCCATCTGACGTATGACACAAATTTAAATGTACTTTACCCAAATCAACCGTTGTACCTGCTTCAAAATAATTTATATGATAAGTATCGTCTAAAATAATTTCATCGCCCGGTTGTGTCCAACACCGAATAGCGACTTGATTACTCATTGTACCGGATGCCATAAACAGAGCAGCTTCTTTACAAAAATAATTTGCGCAGAAAGTTTCTAGAAAATTTGTTAATTCATCTTCACCGTAACTATCATCACCGGATGATGCGTTATACATAGCGGAACGCATATCGTCACTAGGTTTTGTTAGCGTATCACTGCGTAAATCTATTATTGAGTGCACAATATAATTCCTTATTTATTTATTTTTCATCAATATATTCTATCGGCCAATTTTCTACTGAATACATTTTTTATCTCAAAGCCCGTTTTTTTCGCGACGAACAACCAAATGTAAACAGGCCCTAGTAATTTTAAATTTTGTGTCTGTAATTTTTCTCTCGTAAAATTTAAATGTTCTTCTGTTGTTCGATAGGAAATACCAATATGCATCGCAACAAACTTTACATTTCTATGTTGCTAATACGACCACAAACATTGGCGCTATCTTGGCGTGAGAGAAAAAAATTGATCACTCTGTTGAAAAAAATGCACTTGTAATTTTGCATTTCCTAACAACATTTCATTATGCCAACTAAATGATTTTTTTGCTCAAAAAACTTATATTTTATTTTTGTTTTTTGAAGTAATGCAGCTAAACTCAAGTTAAATGCGCCAACACCGATGCCAATAACATCCATTATCTGAATCTCAACTTTGTTGTTTTTAAGCATTTTTAAAAACTCATTGTGTTACACGCGATTGACCCACACCTGCCGATGATAACCATTCACCCGTAAAACTCGTGTTATCAAACTGACTGCCCAGGTTAGCATTCGCGTAAACACGAAATGGATAAGAAAACATGTACACCTCCCGTGCTATCCAATTGACTCAACGGGCGACACGTTACCACAAAAAAAATACGAAAAATACCATGTTTTTAAGTTTTATTTAATTTTCTACAGCTCGGTGATTTGAGTTGAAAGTGCGGGGATGTACAACTCACCGCTCGCTAACGCGCGCGGCTCAGATTGGTGGGGCTGAGGTCGTGACATAGATCAGCAGAATGATGCTTATTATGGTTCCAAAAACAGCTATTTTTGTGTACAATTAGAGCTTAAGTTGTCGGAGAATGTTATGTCTTACTGGTTTTTTTATTTGTTGATTATCCCTGCGTTAATCCCGGTGTATCTCGTGATTAGCTCGCTCATCAACGCACAAGAAAAAGAAAAATCTGAAAACACTAACTAGTTAGGTGCACATCATGGATGAGCATAAAGACGATGTTTTAAAAGAACTGGTTGATGTTGTCAAAGAAAATTCTGAAACAATTGAAACATTCAAAGACGCTTTCGTCGACACACAAAAAACCCATGTTGAAACGCAAGAACGCTACGAAGCGCTCACACTCGACACCCGAAAAAGTTTTGAAGATTTAGAGCGCCAAACCCGATCGGATCGAATACTGGAAAGCAAGCGCCAGCGGCGCGATACGTATGTGATTACAACAGTCAGTCTCTTATCGATTTGCGTCACCAGCATTTTAGGGTTTTACTTAACGATGCAAATTCAGAAAATGAAATCGCGTGATACGCAGCTATCAGCGTTGTATAAACAAGAAAACGCACTTGAAAATACGATTAATAATATGGTTTCAAAAAAAGATGATTTGATGATGGCGATGGTGAATTTTCGTGGTGTCAGAGATGAAAAACAACAGGAATGCAAAGATAACAAATTTTTATCGAAAAGTTCTTACGAATTTCGACAAAGATTATTTGCTGCGGATTATAAACTGGTAGGAGCCACATACAATATAACTGGCATTTTTAGTTCAGAAATATTCATCAAAGTAAAAACCTTTTTGACTGATTCCAGTGTAGATAAAACGAGAATTTGCACCAAAGACTCTCTCACCGATAACGTATTAGCAAAAAAACAATATGAAATAAACAACCTAATGCTTGATTCAATTAATAATCTAAAAAAGAAAAAAGACAAGATAATTAATCGAGTTGAACAAATAGAGCGGCAAAATTAAATCGAAAAAGGCATAGCCCTCAAACGAGAGCTATCAATATAACTGATAGATATTACATCCCTACACAAGCAGCCGCAGACGCCTTCTTAGCATTTTTCCAAAGTGTTAGTAATTTTTTCATGATTTATTTCCTGTTGGTTGATTATCAAACACACGAAATTTTGCCGCAGAAAGTTTTTCGAGTCAAATATTTTTTGTGTTTGCCGTTATCTATTTGATTGTTTGGCAGTGAACAATAACTTAATAAAATTGATCAACTGTTTGAAATGTACGTAGCGTACGTTATAAATATAGTCACCGAATTCTTGAAAGTGCAGTGCTTGTGTTTTTTCGAAAGCGTTATCCAAATCGTTGCGAGTGGTTTTGCCGTCGATGCCGAAATAGGGATAGTGATGCAAGTATGCACCGAAAATCTTGTCGCAGTCTGTGTGATATTTTTTCGTATCGAGAATATGATTATGCCAAAATTCATCGACTTCTTCCGAGGGCGGCAAACTCAAGCACGAATTGGTGTATTTTTTATTTAAATACAGAAAATGCTTGTATAACTCACCAATCTTCAACACATCCGACTTTTTCCAGCCCTTGGTGCTGACGATTTTATCCACGACCATCGAAAAATCAATGGCGTCGATATATGCTTTGGCTTCGTCTAATGTGGGAATGTGCGTGGTGTCGATCATAGTGTAAATAATACCCTAGAAACGAGGTTGTGTCAGGCGAATATGAACCCGCTCCCTAACGGTCGCGGCTCCGATTTTTTCATTTGACGATCGCGGCTCCGATTTTTTCATTTGACGGTCACGGCTCCGACTCAGCAATCGGAGCCGCGAGTGTTAACGAGCGGTTAATTGCGTAATCACCGCACGATTGGCGGGCAGGAAATTGTATGCGTGTAGCTGATCCAGCGCCACCCAGCGAATTTCTTGGTTTTCGCGCCCGCGGGGTGTGCCGCTAAATTGGGTGATTGTGTAAACGTAAAGTGTGAACTGTTTTTCGCCGACTGTGTGAGTTGTTTTTAAAAAAAATTCTGGATTGTGCGCGTCGATGCCGATTTCTTCGTTAAGTTCGCGCACCACAGCTTGCAACGTAGTTTCGTTTTTTTCTACTTTGCCACCAGGAAATTCCCAGATGCCGGGCGAGACTACGTGTGGCGGGCGAAGTGCGATGAGCACTTGGTTTTGTTCGTTAAAAATAATGCCGATGGATACTGATTGATTCACTCGCTACCGCTCGTGTCTGTGTCATACAAAATGATTTGCTTCGCAAATCCCGCTTGCTGACGCGCGCGGCTCAGATCTTTTTTATTACCGCTCGCTAACGCGCGCGGCTCCTTGCTATTTTATGCGCGTGCTTCTTTTTTATTTATATTTTCCCATGACACTGCTTAAACTTTTTGCCAGAACCGCAGTGGCAGGGATCGTTGCGGCCCACTTTGGGTTCGCCGCGCACAAATGTTTTCACTGTATCTTCTTCTTCGTCAGTTACCGCTTCACCATCCGCCTCAAGTACGGTGTCAGCGGATTGATGCGTAAAATGTAATTGCGGTGCAGTCGAATCTCGCTCTGCTTGCATCATTTCAGGTGTAGCCACTTCAATTTTTGCCAACGTTGAAATAAACGCATATTTAATTTGTTCCAACAATTCCGTGAACATGGTGAACGATTCGCGTTTGAATTCTTGCGTCGGATTTTTCTGCGCGTACCCACGCAACTGAATGCCTTGGCGCAAATGATCCATCATCGACAAATGATCTTTCCAATGCGCATCCAACACTTGCAGCATGATGCCTTTTTCTGCTTGACGCAAATTTTCCGCGCCAATTAATACTTCTTTCGCTTCATAGGCGCTCGCAATGGTTTGCGTTATTTTTTCTTTGAGCGTGTCTTCATGTAACTGTGTATCGGTTTTCAGCCATTCGCGAATGGGAATACTCAAATGAAAATCTTGTTCGATGCGTTTTTCAAGCCCTGCCACATCCCATTGCTCTTCCATACTTTCTTTAGGAATGTATTGATGAAACAAACTATCCACCACCTCTTCTCGAATTTCGCGAACCGATTTGGATACATCTGTCGCTTGCAACAATTCAAATCGTTGCTGATAAATTACTTTGCGCTGATCATTCGCGACGTCATCGTATTCTAATAAATGTTTGCGAATATCAAAGTTGTGCCCTTCAACACGACGCTGCGCTTTTTCAATTGCGCGAGAAATCATGGGGTGTTGTATCACATCACCTTTTTTCACACCCAGGCGCCGCATCATATTCAACATGCGTTCACCGCCAAAAATTCGCAATAAATTATCTTCCATTGACAAAAAGAATTGCGACAAACCGGGATCACCTTGACGACCTGATCGACCGCGCAATTGGTTGTCGATGCGACGGGATTCGTGACGCTCGCTACCCAACACATACAAACCACCCGCTGCAACTACCGCTTCGTGTCTTTTGTTCCAATCATTTTTTAATTCAGTAATTTGCGCTTCGGTTGGATTTTCCAATTCGCTGATTTCCAAATTCACATTGCCGCCTAACACAATGTCTGTGCCGCGACCTGCCATGTTGGTTGCAATAGTGACTGATCCAGGGCGCCCTGCTTCCGCGATAATTTTCGCTTCACGTTCATGTTGTTTTGCATTCAACACTTCATGAGAAATTTTTACTTTGGTTAAACGGCTGGATAATAATTCGGAGGTTTCAATCGATGCAGTGCCAACTAAAATTGGCTGGCCTTTTTCACGCACGCGCTCTATTTCTTCGAGGATTGCGTCAAATTTTTCATCTCGCGTCATATATACTTTATCGGCGAGATCTTCGCGAATCATGGGTTGATTCGTGGGAATCACCACCACTTCCAATCCATAAATTTTTTGAAATTCGAATGCCTCGGTATCTGCGGTGCCTGTCATGCCCGATAATTTTTCATACATGCGAAAATAATTTTGAAATGTGATGGTTGCGAGCGTTTGATTTTCCAATTGTACTTCAACGCCTTCTTTGGCTTCGACGGCTTGATGCAAGCCATCAGACCAACGACGCCCTTCCATCAAACGGCCTGTGTGTTCATCGACAATAATCACTTCGCCATTTTTCACGACATATTCCACGTCGCGATGATACAACGTATTCGCGCGCAATGACGCGCCAAAGTAATGCATCAATTGAATATTGGTGTAATCGTATAAACTCTCATTTTCTTTTATCAATCCTGCGTTCAACATTAATTCTTCAACGCGTTGATGACCGCGCTCCGTCAAATGTGCTTGACGATTCTTTTCATCGAGCACGTAATCACCACGACGCTCGTCAGGCACTTCCTCATCTTTTTCTTCTTCCTGCATGATTTGTCTTTTTAAACTGGGAATCAAGCGATTTACTTTCGCATATAATTCAGAAGAAGCTTCGGCTTGGCCAGAAATAATAAGTGGTGTTCTCGCTTCATCAATTAAAATTGAATCAACTTCATCGATGATTGCAAAATGCAATGGGGGTTGCACGCGCTGTTTTAATTCATACACCATGTTGTCGCGCAAATAATCAAAACCAAATTCATTATTCGTTCCATACGTAATATCTTTTGCATAGGCCGCTTGTTTTTCATCGTGCGACATGTTTGTTAAATTAACGCCGACAGACAATCCCAAAAAAGAATAAATGGGTTCCATCCACGCCGCGTCGCGTTTCGCCAAATAATCATTGACGGTGATGATATGCACGCCACGTTTGGTTAATGCATTGAGATACGCGGCCAATGTGGCCATCAATGTTTTGCCTTCGCCGGTGCGCATTTCTGAAATTTTTCCGTCATGCAACACCATGCCGCCAATCAATTGCACATCAAAATGACGCAAACCGAGTGTGCGTTTTGACGCTTCGCGCACGACTGCAAATGCTTCCGGCAATAAATCATTTAATGCGATACCTTTGGACAAACGAACGCGAAATTCTTCTGTTTTGCTTTTCAGTTCCGCGTTAGACAATGTTTGCATCGCGGGCTCAAATGCGTTTATTTTATCGACGAGTTTGCGATACTGACGCAACAGACGATCGTTGCGTGTGCCGAATATTTTTCGTAACAATCCCAACATGATTTTGCTCTTCAATGAATAATGCAAAGTGTATAATACTGCGTATGCAAACACCACACCACGATAACGATGATCCTCAACCGCTCAGCCAGATACTCGGGCGTAATTCGCTCGGCCAATTAATTCAAAAAGCCCATCAATTGCGTGCAATTGAAAAAGCGCTCAAGCCCATTTTGCCGACGGAATTTGCAAAAAGCTGTTATGTACTGAATATCGATCAGCGCAAGATTATACTTGGCGTTGCCAATGCTGCTATTGCAACACACATGCAAATGATCACCGGTGAAATAATTCAAATATTGCAAAAAATACCGGAATTTCAGCAGTTTCAAACCATTCAGTGCCGTGTTCGAACACAAAAGTGATTGACATTGGATAAGTAGATTGCCAAACTTGCCCATCTTTTTTTGCGAGGTAAGTATGCAAAGATACAACGATAGAGATTGTTTCTTGTGGGTTATGACTATCTGCATGTTTGGATGTGTTGCTGGTGGGGCGGCGCTCGCTTATGCGATGGTCACAGGTCACCTATTGACTGTGTTTAATCCCTCATCGACCGCCCCCAATGTAACAAATACCAATACATCGCAGTCAACATCAAAATTATCGCTAGAACAATTACAGTCAATATTCCAAGCACTGAAAAATACTACCAGCAGCCCCGAAAATGCGACGAATAATTCCGTTTCTATTCATTCAGCCGACATGATTGTCAAACTAACGATTTTTTGCGCCCTTGCTGCAGCGGTGTTATACATAAATCGAAAAGAGATCGCGTCGTCTCTAGAAAAGTATTTCACTGGCCTTCAACGTTGTTGGCACGAAAGCGTGCGGCGTGATCCGAGTGGTGCGACGAAGCTGCCTGTTGAGTATGGTGTGATTTAATGCAGGTGGCTCTTTTACGCACTTGCTGGCGCGCGCGCTCCGATTTTATCTTGATGATGATTGATTCACTCGCTACCGCTCGTGTCTGTGTCCCATAAAATGAAATGATTTGCTTCGCAAATCCCGCTCGTTAACACTCGCGGCTCCGATTTTATCTTGATGATGATTGATTCACTCGCTACCGCTCGTGTCTGTGTCCCATAAAATGAAATGATTTGCTTCGCAAATCCCGCTTGCTGGCGCGCAACAAGAAAATGATTTGCTTCGCAAATCCCGCTTGCTGACGCGCGCGGCTCTTTGTTTATTTATTATTCTTCGCGTTTTCTTAAAAATGCTGGGATATCGAGAAATTCCACTGGTTCGCGCTGACGTTCTTCAATCGCTTCGGGAATTGTGGGCTTCTGTGGTTTATTGACCGTGTCTTGGTTGCGCAAGTACGTCGGGCGATCGAGCTGATGATAATCCACGCTACCATCCACGCGTGTTGGGCGAACAGCGGCACGCGAAGCAGCAACACCCGCGCCAATTTTATCACGCGTGCCCAATCCGGTGACCACCACCGTGACACGCAATTCATCAGTCAATTCTGGATCGATCACGGTGCCGACCACCACGGTCGCTGATTCGGATGCAAATGCTTTTACCGCTTCGCCGACGGCTTCAAATTCACCGATCGACATGTCGGTGCCAGCGGTGATATTCACTAACACGCCTTTTGCACCACTAAAATCGACATCTTCTAACAATGGACTTGCAATAGCCGACTCCGCCGCTTCGCGCGCGCGATTTTCGCCACTCGACACACCTGTTCCCATCATAGCCATTCCCATTTCTGACATGACGGTACGCACATCAGCAAAATCGACGTTGATTAAACCGGGGCGTGTAATCAAATCAGCGATACCTTGCACGGCGCCAAATAACACGTTGTTCGCCGCTTTAAATGCGTTCAATAATGAAATATTTTTACCAAGGACGGTCAGCAATTTGTTGTTGGGAATGGTAATGAGGGAATCCACGTATTTGGATAACGCTTTAATTCCTTCTTCGGCGATTTCCATGCGTTTTCTGCCTTCAAACGCAAACGGTTTTGTCACGACAGCGACAGTTAAAATGCCTAATTCTTTCGCGATTTCCGCAAAGATGGGCGCTGCTCCCGTGCCTGTGCCACCACCCATGCCGGCGGTTAAAAAAACCATGTCGGTGCCGGATAATAATTCACGAATGTTGTTGCGATTTTCTTCGGCTGCTTGACGACCCACGTCTGGATTCGCACCCGCACCCAACCCTTTCGTCATTTCTTCACCCAAATGCAAAATCGTGCGCGCGCTGGATTTGCTGAGTGCTTGAGAATCGGTGTTGGCGCAAATAAATTCAACGCCGGTGATATTTTCCAGCATCATATGCTCGACAGCATTCCCGCCGCCACCGCCGATACCCACCACTTTGATTTTTGCGTTATGAGAATAGTTGTCACCTAACTCAAACATATCAATCTCCTAAAAATTCCCTTGAAACCAGTTGCGCATGCGAGACCACAAATTGGATGATCCGCGCTTAAATACAACTGATTGAGGATCTTGTTGCCGCTGTAACCCATACAATAGCAAACCAACACCGGTTGAAAAAGCGGGGTCTTGGCGCACGTCGATCAACCCGCTCACATTTTGCGGCAATCCCAAGCGCACTGGCATTTGAAAAAGCGACTCAGCCAATTCAATGCAGCCCGGCACTTTGGAAGCGCCACCCGTCAACACAATTCCTGCTGAAATTAATTCTTCAAAACCACTGCGACGCAATTCAGCCAGCACTAATGTAAATAATTCTTCATAGCGCGCATGCACTACTTGTGCCAACGATTTTCGCTGAATGGGTTGCGCGGGGCGCTGCTTCGCAAGGCTCGGTGCTTCAATCATTTCAGCGGGATCAATAAATTCCGGCAGAACAGAAGCGTATTTTTTCTTAATGAGTTCCGCATGCTGAGTTGGGGTGCGAAGTGCGACTGCAATATCATTCGTGACATGATCACCAGCGATGGGTATCACTGCCGTGTGACGAATCGCGCCGTCGAGAAAAATAGCGATATCGGTTGTCCCTCCACCGATATCCACCATGCAAACGCCTAATTCTTTTTCATCTTCCGTCAGTACGGCATAGCTCGATGCCAATTGCTCCAAAATAATATCATCCACTTGCAATCCACAGCGACGCACGCATTTAGTGATGTTTTGCGCGGCACTCACCGCACCCGCCACAATATGCACCCGGGCTTCCAGCCTGACACCCGACATGCCAATCGGTTCACGCACACCTTCTTGCGAATCCACAATAAAATGTTGAGGTAAAATATGTAAAATTTTTAAATCCGCGGGAATGGCAACCGCTTTGGCTGCATCAATCACGCGATCGACATCAGTCTGATTCACTTCGCGATCACGAATAGCAACGATGCCATGAGAATTTAAACTGGAAATGTGGCTGCCAGCGATGCCGGTGAAAGCGGATTGAATATCACATCCGGCCATAAGTTCAGCTTCTTCAATTGCCCGCTGAATCGATTGCACCGTGGCTTCAATATTCACAACGACACCGCGCTTCAACCCACGCGAAGGATGCGTCCCAAAACCAACAATTTCAATTTGACGATCCGGGGTGACTTCACCCACCAACGCTGCGATTTTGTTTGTCCCAATATCCAACGCGACGATTAAATCTTTATCCATTTTTCGCGCCATAAACTACTGTTTCTCCCAACACGCGGTTAATCTCACCAGTATAAGCGAACGTGTTTCAAAAAACGAGAAATTATTGGTAGGCCACTGCGATTCCATCAGGATACCGCAAATCCGCTGAGACCATCGTCTTTTGTGATTGCGCGCTGATTTTTGGATACGCTGCCACAAATCGCCGAAAGCGATCCAGCGCATCCGTTCGGCCCAACTGAACCCGCAAGTGATTACTCAACTCCAATTGCCACGCTTGCTCCGTGTTGACACGCAAACTCTCCACCGTCAAATTTAATTGTTGCGCCAACACGTTCAGCGCTTGGTAATAACTGAGTAACAGTGCTGTTTGATTCGCTTCTCCGTAAAAAGTGGGTAAGCTGTCCGGAATACTGTTCGCGTTAGGATAAAAAATTACATTGTCTGCATTGAGCACGCCGTTTTTCCCAAAACGCGCCACGGGTTTTTGCTCAGTGATATAAACATCTAATTGCCCAGGCCACACACGTCGAAAAGAAACATCAGCGATCCAGGGAAGTGCTAAAATCGCTTGTTTTGCTGAATTAATTTGCAACGAAAAAAATCCGCCTGACAAATGTGTTTTCGTGATTGCTTGAATTTGCTGCGGCGGCACATGTGTCAGCTCGCCCACAATTTGAATCGTTTTAATCGGAAACGCTGTGGGATTTTGCATCCACACCCATGTTTTTTGCGCAGCAATCGCAAGCAACGCTGCAATGCCGCTAACAAAAAAAGCAAATAAAATAATGCGCAGGTAACGCGAAAAAAAATGAGATTTAGACTGCTGTCTTCGCATCAGTGGTCACTCGCAGTAAGTTCTCTGACATTGTTACAATATTGCCCGCCCCTTGCAATATGACTACATCATTCGGTTTCACTACTTGCTGCAACACCGTTTCCAATTCTGATAATTGCAAAACAAAATCCACATGCTGTTGCCCCGCTTGCTTGACCGCATGAAATAACGCCAAGCCATCAGCGCCCTCAATTTTATTTTCACTGGCCGCATATACTTCCGTTAACACCACGTGATCTGCCGTTTTTAACACATCAACAAAATCAACCAGCAAATCACGCGTGCGTGTATAGCGATGCGGTTGAAACACCATGATCACGCGACGATTAGGCCACGCCGCTTTCGCCGCTTGCAATGTGACGCGCAATTCCACGGGATGATGACCGTAATCATCAAACAATAACGCACTGCCTTGTGACACTGACATTTCACCACGAAAATGAAAACGACGACCCATGCCCGGAAATGTCGACAACGCATGACATGCTGTCGCTGCAGCAATGCCATAATGTGTAGCAATAATAAACGCCGTCATCGCATTCAATGCGTTGTGTTTTCCCGGTAAATTCACGGGTAAAACGATCTGTTGCTGATCGGGTGTTCGAATCACGCATTCGCTTTTTAATTCGGTTTGATGAAATTGCAGCAATTGAAAATCAGCATCAGCACTTTCACCATACGTAATCACACGACAATGCATTTTATTTTTAATGTCGCGTAACGCGGGGTCATCAATGCAAACCACGGCGAAACCATTCGCAGGAATGTTACGAGAAAATTTCAGGAAACTGTCTTTCAATCGATCAAAATTATGCTCATAGGTTTCCATATGATCTGAATCAATATTGGTAAACACCGCAACCGTCGGTGATAAAAATAAAAATGATGCATCACTTTCATCAGATTCCGCGACAAAAAAACGATTCTCGCCAATTTGAATCGGTGATTCACGATCGCGCAAAATACCACCGATCACAAAAGTTGGTTTACAATCTGCTTTTTCCAACACCCATGCAATTAAACCAGACGTTGTTGTTTTTCCATGTGTGCCTGCGACCGCAATATTGCAATCCGCCTGCATCACTTCTGCTAATAATTCTCCGCGCAACTGCATCGGAATGGATTGCGCTTCTGCGGCTTTTCTTTCTGGATTTTTTTTATCGATGGCGCTTGAATACACAAATAAATCGATGTCATGAATGTGCGCTGCGTCATGAGAATCAAAAACCGTGATGCCCATTTTTTTGAGGTGCTGCACGCTAGAATTGCAAGACACATCAGAACCCAACACCGTTGCACCTTGCCGATGCAACAACTCTGCTAACCCACTCATGCCGATGCCGCCAATGCCTGAGAAAAAAACAGTTTTGGGTTGATTGAACGGAAAACACGCGCGAATAATTTCTGGCGTAGCATTATTTTTCAATGCGACCTTTGCATTATCTGACATGGATTGTAATTTATCCGGCGTTGAAAATAGTCGAGTAACAATATCATTCAATCGAGGCCCTGATAATTCTGCTTCGCGATATACAAGCGATGCGTTTTTTTTCGCTAAAAATAAGGCGTTTTTGTATTGATGATCATCCACCGCAGAGGGAAAAGGAATAAAAAGCGCGGGTACACCGGCTGCCGCTACTTCAAACACAGTCAACGCACCGGCACGCGCAATCACAAGATCCGCCCACGTCAACGCTTCATCCATTTTTTCAATAAAATCATTCACGCGATATCGCACAGAAGCAGAAACACGATATCGGTCAAAATCTTTTTTGCCCGTTTGGTGCCACACGATAAAATCTTCACGGTCTTGGCAGCGCGACAGCCAATCGGATACTAATCGATTAATTGCCTGCGCGCCTTGACTGCCACCCAACACCAAAATTCGCCACGGTTTTTTAAAATGCGTATGATCGCGCACCACTGCTGCAATAGTAGGGCGCACCGGATTTCCAACCACCATCGCATTTCTTTTTTGAGGAAATACCGCGGGAAATGCAGACAATGTGACTGTTGCAATGCGTGACAACCACCGATTGGTTAAACCAGCCACGGCATTTTGCTCGTGAATCACTAATCGTTTTCTCAATAACCACGCCGCAATGCTACCAGGCCCACTCGCATATCCACCCATGCTTAATACAACATCTGGATTTATTTTTCGAATCAAACGCATCGACAAAAAAACACAATGCAGTAGTCGAAACACCGCGCCAATTTGTAAAAAAATACTTTTGCCACGCAAGGCACGCACCGGCAATAAATGTAACGGGTAACGATGCGCCACAAGTTCGCGCTCCATACCCGTTTCAGCGCCCAGCCATTCGATGGCGGCACCCTGTTTTTTCAGCGCATCGGCAATCGTTAGCGCTGGGAAAATATGGCCACCCGTCCCACCAGCAATCACCAGTATTCGCTGCATTTCAAGAAACTCGCTGTCGCAATCGAGAACTAACTATCTTGCCCATGCCAGTCTTCACTTCGTACGCAATGCGCAACACAATCCCCACCGTGGCGCAACTCACCCAGAGACTACTGCCACCATAACTAATGAGGGGCAAGGTTAACCCTTTTGTCGGTAATAATCCAATGTTAACGCCGATGTTAATAAACACTTGAAACGACAACCACAGGCCAATTCCCCACGCAGCGTATCCCGCAAATCGCTGCTCTTGTCGCAACGCCCGTTGCCCAAGTTTGATGATGTAAACAATCAAGCCCACAAATAAAGCAATCACCAACAATTCGCCCATCAACCCAAGCTCTTCACCGATCACCGCAAAAATAAAATCGGTGTGCGCTTCCGGTAAATAAAATAATTTTTGCACACTGTTTCCCAAACCCACACCAAACACACCGCCACGCCCAAACGCAATGAGCGATTGCGTCAGTTGATATCCCGAACTGTAAGCGTGAACCCACGGATTTAGAAAAGTAGTTAAACGCTGTAACCGATACGGTGTCGTGATCGCCAGTGTCGCCAATCCCGCAACCACCAAAATCACAATCAACAAAAACGGCATCAAACGCGCACCGGCAACAAAGAGCAATGCCAACATCGTCATGGCAATAACACTGGTTGCGCCAAAATCAGGTTCTGCTAACAACAACAAACCCATCAAACCAAAAAAAATAATGGGCTTGAGAAAACCAGACAATCGCGTTTGCACTTCGTTAATGTGGCGCTGCAAAAATCCTGCCATATACAAAATTGCCATGAGCTTCACAAGCTCCGAGACTTGCAGCGAAATAAATCCCAAATGTATCCAGCGGCGCGATCCATTCACCACACGCCCAATTCCCGGCATCAACACCACAATCAACAATGCAAAACTGAGTAACAATAAAATAAAACTCATTTCTTCCCAGGCTGACAAGGGAATACGTGTCATCACCCACGCAATGCCAACGCCTGACACCAGAAAAATAAATTGTCGCAGCAAATAATGAAACGGTTCATGATAAATGCGATCCGAAATCACCATGGATGCCGACGAAACCATCAACAATCCAAAAATAATCAAGGTGCAACTGAATCCCAAAATCCAACGATCATAAGTAAACGAATCATCCATGCGCATTCACGGCACTCACAAAATCCTTGCCGCGCGCCACATAGCTTTCATATTGATCCAAGCTCGAGCAGGCGGGCGACAATAAAACCACATCTCCCGGTTGTGCAATTTTTTTGGCCGCAGCAACCGCTTCTTTTATGGTACAGACACGCGTCATACGTGCGCAATCTTTTAATTCTATTTCGAGTTGATCTGCGTCTTTTCCCAATAAAATCACCTGCGATATATATTTTTGAACGGGTGCTCGCAGCGAAGCAAATGAAACACCTTTGCCATCGCCGCCCGCAATCAAAATCATTTTTCCCGTGTTTGATTTTCCAATACTGTGAATCGCCGCAATTGCGGCGCCCACATTTGTGGCTTTCGAATCGTTGTACCAGCGAATCTGATCATGAGACTGAACGCGCTCGCATCGATGCGCTAAACCAGAGAATGATTTGAGTGTCGCAAGCATCGCGGGAAGTGGCATGTTTAATGCCGTACCCATCGCCAACGCTACCAAAAAATTTTGTAAATTATGATGTTCTTGCAATAACAAATCAGTCACTGAAATTATTTTTTGATGTCCGTATGTTAAATAATTTTCTATCAGGCCCCATTGATTTTGATGCGGCGTTTTCAAGGTAAACTCAATTGGTGATTTGTTAAATGATAACGTTTTCCAAATCTCTGGCTCATCGGTATTCACAATTGCCTGTTCGCAATTTAAATAAATACGTTGCTTTGCCGCTAAATATTCTGCGTCGTCTTTGTGTCTATCCAAATGATCGGGGCTAATATTAATGACGACGGCGACTGCGGCACGCAGCGAAAAAGTGGTTTGCAATTGGAAGCTCGACAATTCCATCACATAATAATCGGGTGCTGGTTGTTGCAACGTATCTAACACCGGCAATCCAATATTGCCGCACATCACTGCGCGAAATCCTGCGTCAGAAATTAATTTTCCCATGAGTGTCGTCAACGTTGTTTTGCCATTTGATCCGGTGATTGCAACGATGGGTACCTTGACAGCGCGCGCAAATAATTCAATATCACCAATCACGGGAATATTTTTTTGCAAAGCGAGTTGTACCACAGGCTCATTTAATGAAACACCGGGACTGATCACCACTGTTGTCACATTTTCTAAAAGTTTTTCGTGAAATTTTCCCAGATGAATGGAAACCTCTGGAAATAATTGCTGACACTCGCGCAATTTTGACGGTGTTGCGCGTGTGTCTGCAACCATGATAGATTTTTTTTGCTGCAGTAAATAACGCACACAAGAAAAACCGGTGTCGCCTAGGCCTAGTATTAAATGCATTTTTTAAGCGTGGTCGCTGTCGCTCCCACTTCCATCAGTTCTTAATTAACATCGCTGGTTATCTCGTGGTCGCTGTCGCTCCCACCTCCTATCTTAATTTGAGTGTCGCCAATCCCAGTAACACTAACACCACCGTGACTATCCAAAACCGCACAATAATTTTAGGTTCCTTCCAGCCAGACAATTCAAAATGATGATGTAACGGCGCCATTTTAAAAATTCGCTTACCGCGTAATTTAAAACTAGCGACTTGTAAAATCACAGACATCGTTTCAATCACAAAAATACCACCCATCAACAACAACACTAACTCTTGTCGCACCATCACTGCCATAACACCCAACGCCGATCCAATACTGAGTGATCCAACATCCCCCATAAATATTTCAGCGGGATAGGTGTTGTACCACAAAAATCCGAGACCTGCGCCCACAACCGCACTTGAAAATACAATCAATTCTCCCGCTTCAGGCAAATGTGGAATGAAAAGATAATTTGAAAAGTGCGTATTTCCCGATAAATAGGCAAAACAGCCCAAAGCCCCCATTACCAAAATCGCAGGCATCAACGCTAATCCATCTAAACCATCGGTTAAATTCACTGCGTTGCTAGCACCTACAATCACAAAATAAGCGAACACAATGTAAGAAAAAGCACTCAAAGAAATCAGTGCCGTTTTTACAAATGGAATGGTGAGCTCAGTTTCTGCTGACGTGTGCGCGGTATAAAATAAAATGATCGCAGCAACTAACGCAATCACAGATTGAAACAATAATTTTTGTCGCGCTGACAATCCTTTAGAATTTTTTCGCAAAATTTTTAAATAATCATCTGTATAACCTACAACACCAAACAAAGTCATCACGGACAATGCAATCCAAATATAACGATTGGATAAATCAGCCCACAATAACACGCTGATTAATACAGAAATTAAAATCAGCGCACCACCCATGGTCGGCGTGCCAGATTTTTGCAAATGTGATTGCGGACCGTCGGTGCGAACCACTTGGCCGAGTTGCAATGCAATCAATCGACGAATCATACGCGGGCAATAAAATAAAACAATCAGAAGCGATGTCAACGCACTCACAATCGCTTGAAACGTTAAGTACTGAAACACGCGAAAAAAATGTAAATAAACTGAAAAATAATGCGTTAACCAATAGAGCATAATTCACTCGCTATTTTATCCATGCGCATACCGTGCGATCCTTTGATCAACACCGTCACACGCTCATTCAAATATTTTTTTAATTCTGCTGTTAATTTTTCTTGCGTCTCAAAATGATAAGCATTACTGCCAAATGCATCGACCGTGTGTTGCGTTAATTTTCCAAAACAAAATAACTGCTGCACACCGGCTTCTTTTGCAAATTGTCCCAATTCATAATGCAATGCTTGCGCATCATCGCCTAATTCCAACATGTCCCCAAATACTGCGATGGTTTGCGTTGTGCGATGCGTGAGCAGTTGAATCGCTGCTTTCATCGATGCGGGATTCGCATTGTAACTGTCATCAATAATAACCGCGTTTGCAAATCCTTTTTTTTCTATCAAGCGCCCTTCGACCGCCATCGTTTTTTCCAAACCATGTTTAACAAGAGACAATGGCGTTTGCAGCGCGCTGGCCATCGCAGCAGCCGCTAATGCATTCATTACATTATGCGCACCCAAAAACGGTAAATGAATCGTCTCGTGCTCGTTGGCATAATGCAGCGTGAAGGTAGGTTTTCCTTGAGAATCCAGCACAATATCAGATGCCGTCACATCGGCTTTCACATCGCAAGCAAATGTGATCACAACGTGTGATGCGGATAAATTTTTCCAAAGCGACGCATACATATCATCAGCATTAATCACAGCAATGCCGCGCGCTGATAAATGACTAAAGATCGCACCTTTTTCTAATGCAATGGCTTTCACATTTTTAAAATGTTCTGCGTGCACAGCCGCGGCCATGGTCACTGTCGCAATCGTCGGCTGAACAATTTGTGTGAGTGCTTGAATTTCGCCCGGATGATTGGTGCCAATTTCTAACACAGCAAAATCATGCGTGTCGTTCAATTGCAACAACGTAAGCGGCACACCAATATCATTGTTAAAACTTTTTTGACTGGCTAGAACACGCCCGCGTTGCTTTAAAATATTTTCTAGTAACGCGCGTGTCGTAGTTTTACCACAACTACCCGTGATGGCAATCACAGGAATACTCACGGTTTCTCGATAAAAAGCAGCGATATCCGCCAACGCTTTTCGCGTATCGGAAACAATAATTTGCGCGATTGGCACGTTCATTTTTTTATTTACAATAACAACTGCTGCATTTTTTTCTGCGGCCATTCCCACAAAATCATGCCCGTCAAATTGTTCGCCGTGAATTGCAAAAAAAGCATTATTATTTTCAATCGCGCGACTATCGATAGAGATATGTTGATAAACACCATCATCACCCATCAATTTTCCATCGATAATTTTTGCTAATTGAGACAATTGATTTGCGCGCAATCGAAATGCAATTTGCGCACATTGTTTATCATTGTGCGGCAATGCTTGGTCGCCAATCACCTGCTCTGTTTCATGCCCTTTTCCGGCAATCACTATCCAATCATGTTCATCTGCAATTTGAACCGCGCTTTCAATCGCTTTTTTTCGATTTAAAATAATGTCACATTTATTTTTTCCGACAGCGCCATTTAAAATCTCGCGCGCAATGATGTCATCGGATTCAAAACGCGGATTGTCATTGGTGATGATCACGCGATCCGCTAATCGCGCGGCAATCTCGCCCATAATGGGGCGTTTGGTTTTGTCGCGATTGCCACCACAACCAAACAAACACCACAATTTTGCATGACAATGCAATCGCGCGTTTTTCAAAATTTTTTCGAGCGCATCGGGTGTGTGTGCGTAATCAATCACGACATACGGCATCGCTTTTAATTTTAATAATTCGATACGTCCCGACACCGGATGCAATCGCGACACTGTTTTGATAATCTCATCAAACGAAATTTTTTGCAGCCCCAACACACCAATCACTGCCAATGCATTATCAATATTAAATTCACCGAGCAAGGACAATGTTACTGAGCCGCGACCCCAGGGTGTTTTGATCGTCAATAAGAAACCGTAATCACACCGAGTTTTTTCTTCGACAAAAATATCCGCACTCGAATTGGAAAGTGAATAAGTGATAATGTTTAATTCATCTCGATATTTGTTCGAAAAATATTGCCCTGTTGCATCATCAATATTGATCACCGCATTTTTTAATTGCGGTGTCTGAAATATTTTTTCTTTGGCATCACGATAATTTTCCATGGTGCCGTGATAATCCAGATGATCTTGTGTTAAGTTGGTAAACACCACTGTTTCAAATGGAATATCGTTGATGCGTTCTTGCGAAAGTGCGTGCGACGATACTTCCATCGCCACTGTTTTTACACCTTGTGATTTAAATTCAGAAAATATTTTTTGCAATTGCAAACCATCAGGCGTCGTGTTTGCGGTTTTTTTCAAATGCGATAAAAATCCATAACCCATGGTGCCAATCACGGTGCAATCCGATATTACTTGTGCAATAAATTGCGTGATGCTGGTTTTACCATTGGTGCCAGTCACACCAATCACACGCATCGCACGCGCGGGAAACCCGTAAAATTGCGCCGCAATTTCAGATTGCTTGACGCGTAAATTTTCAACAGGCTTTGCTGGAACTGACACATCAGGCAAACAAAAATCACCTGAGGGATCGTAATAAATTTCACAAGCGCCCTTTTCGACTGCTTGTAAAATATAATTACGCCCATCGCTCGCATCACCCGGATAGGCCAAAAACAAACTACCTGGCACAACTTCGCGACTGTTGTTGGTGATTGATGAAATGGGTGAAACGGTCATGATAACACTCAATATCTTAGAGCCTTATGCGGTCGCCACTCTTAATTGAAATCCCAATGCAGAAAACAATCTCCACAATGTATCCAATCTTGGATTACCATTTTTGGACAAAGTACGATATAACGTCTTTTCATGTAAATGCGTCTTTTTTGCAAGCCCTGCAATACCGCCCTGCGCTTTAGCAACATAGCGAAAAGCAATTAATAAAACCGCAGTATCCCCACTCTCTTGATAATCTTCAAGCGCTTCTTGCAAATACATTGCTGCGTAGCGTTTATTTTTTAATTTTTTAATTAGATAGTCTTCGTATTTTGATAAGTTTCTATAAGACTTTTTTATGTGTATTTTTTTATTCATAATCAATATATCCGCTTGTAATCTTCCCAGTATTGAATGGCCAAATCAATATCTTTTTTTTGCTTCTTTTTCGTTCCGCCTAGTAACAAAACAATTACCAGGCTATTTTGATGTTCTCCAAAATAAACCCGATAGCCAGGACCATAATCAATTCTTAATTCACTCACACCATTTCGCAATAACTTGCAATCACCATAATTTCCATTGATTAAACGATTCAGGCGCACTTCGATTTTTACTTGTGCGCGTTTATCGCGAATCCCTGATAACCATTTTTGAAACGGGACCTTGCCTGTTGGTGTTTCGTAAAAAATCAGTTCTTTTTCCATAAACTTCCTTATCCGCTAATAGTAGCCTATAGGCTACTATTTGTCAAATAAATTTGCTGGGTGATTTGAGCGGAGTAATGTACGCCTACCTCAAATACTCTTTGCTCACGCAACGCAAAATCAGTATTATAAGTAAAATCATTACGTCCATCAGCAATCCGCCGTTGACCGTGCTCGAGAGAAAAAGATGACCAGAAAATCCATCTCAGAAATAGCAAAATCGCGCCATATGAAAATCATCTGGGATATCGACAGAACGATTGCGTTTGCTTTCACGAATGAGCCTTCGTTAGAAAAGATAAAAGAAAATTATCCTTGGGTCATTGAATTTGAGAAGCGCGGTCTTTTGATTCATGCCAATAACTGGCATGTTATTTTGCCTGGCGTCATTGAATTAATAAAATGGCAGGACCAAAACGACATTCTTTTTGATTTTTTTAGTTCGGGAATAAAGCAGCGAAATCAACTCTTGATAACCACGTTATTAATATTGGCGTTGGGACAAGAGCGCTATAGTCAAATTGCCCCTGGACTGCAAATTTTGTCAAGAAAAGATTTGGATGATCACCCATCCTATTACACAAAAATAAAAAATTTGCGTTATGTCACGGGTTTTAAAGAGCACGGGAACAACATCTTACTTGTCGATGACAACAAAGATTGTATAGATCCCCTGCAACTCAGAAATGTATTGCTTATTGAAGGTGTCGATGAAAGAAATTTTTCATCGATGGAGCACAGCGTTATCAATTCTGTTTTTTTTATCTGCGGAATGTTGATAACAATAATCAACACTGCCGATGGGGTTAATTCTTCCTTATTAACAGCATTGTTTTTTCTGCAGGCATCTTCGCAATTGTCGCATTACAAGGAATTGATATCTCTCGGTGAAAGTGAACTCAAGCACATGAATCCTGAGTTAGTTGCATTAGACTCCAGCCGTCTTTTCTCGCCGAATTATGCTCCCGCACTGCCGCCATTACATCACGAAAATAATCAGCGACGTGCATTGGATGCAGAATCTGATGTTGCGCGAAATGATATTAAAAAAGAAGAATCGTGGTTGCGCAAGCATGAGTTACATTTTTTTCATGAAATGAGAGATCTCATTCGGGTTGAGAAGATCTGCCGCATCAACTTGGAGAAGTGCTACGGAAATGACTGTCAACTTCTAGAGCGTCACGCATTTCAGGCATAATAAATGAATACTGTTGCAATTTCTGTTTGTCTTTTTTCAATTCATGCATTTGAATACCAAAATTCAGCATGGCTGCGGCAAAAATCATGATGGTGCGAATGCCGAAAGTCCAATACAAAATGGTTTCATCGCTGCGATCTTTGGTTGAAAAATAACTCACTGGGATGCCAATCACTGTCATCGTTACTAATGAAATCACATTGGTTTGCAAATTCTTTTTCCATGGGACCAAAGAGCTGCACGAAATTAAACGTGCCGCATCAGCAATTAAACTCAATGCGGTAATCGCCAACACCCACTCAGCCATTGTTTCTTGCGGTGCAGTGGTATCTGCTTGCGAAAATAATTTCACAATCGGTTTTCTTGAAAAAAATAAAGTGGTCGCAACCACACTGTTGATACTAAGCCCCAGCAACTGCGCTTTGATCACAATATTTTTTAAGCTGTTGTATTGTGTTTCGGCGTGAGCGCATAAGCGATTCATCATCAAATCACGTGTTGGCCGTTGCTCCGATGAAACACTAAGTTCATGCAACTGACCAACCCATTTCAACGCCCTTTCAAATTCTTTTTTAACTTGTTCCGCATCCATCGTGGCGCCCGCACCCACACCTTGCGAACACAAATTAAAAATAGACATGATTTGCAATGAAGCACTCATCACATTCAAATAATAATTATGCAATGCACCCAAGAGAAACGTAATGATTAATACATTGACCCATTCTGTCGCGCGCTGAAATCCCATTTCCAAAAAAAGCCGGAACATCGCTGGCATGTGTTTTTGAACAGCGGCAAAAATACGAGAATAGCGCGTGCCAACAGCATCTCCGGGTGCAAATAATTGTGTTGTATCTTCCGCATCATTTATATCATCATTCAGTGAAGTGTGTACCGTTTGCATGCGCGGCAATTGCATAATCTCATGAATATCTGACTGTCTTCGCATCCAATATTCCATAGCGATATAACTTGCTACGGGTGCAATCAAATTACCGATACCAATATTCGCTGATCCCGACAACGACGTATGTTTCATTAAAAAATAACCAATCAACACCGACGGAATTCTGCTCATCACAGTTGAAACCACTTGCGCGATGCAATGATTTTTTGCGTAGGAAATTTGTTGCAGCACGGTCAATCCCAAAATAGGCCACGTTCCTAAAATGCCAGTGAAAAATAAATACGGCATCGATTCATGCGCTGTTTCTTGCGCAACAATTTTTGGTAAAGAAAAATACGCAGCGCCATAAAACATCATGGATGTTGCGGTCGATAAAATTGCCAATACGTAAGATGTGGTGATGATTTCTCTGACCGTGTCGATGGATTCCGTTTCCAGCGCGCCACTCGTCATTTTTCCCGATGCAATCAAAGCGCCGCTGAATACATTTCGAAAACACGATTGAAAAGCGGTGGTGAGTGATGCGACATGTGTTTGATTGATGGATTTAAATAAAAATGTGTTGCCCGTGGTATTCAATGCTTGCGCCAAATAATTAAACGCCATGCTTAATAATTTTTTTAATTTTTCAGGAAGTACATCGATGGGGGTATCAGATGCTACCACGCGCAACAGATACCGATGCTCATCATCAGTGAGTGTCATCTGGCCCGCGATCCACTGAATTATTGCGTCATCGTCACGCACAAGCACCTCGATAAAAGTGAATTGGTGTCGAACACCCTACCACAATCAATTTCTGCTGTAAAAAAATACGATTTGCGCTACACTACTCAAATGACCAAAACAGCCTTTTTCAGCACCAAACCCTTTGAAATGGATGCAATTCTGCGAGCCAATCAAAGTCAACATGAATTTATTTTTATTGCCGATCCCCTGAACGAAACAACTGCAAAGCAAGCGGCGAATTGCAAAGCGGTGTGCTGTTTTGTCACTGATGTACTAAATGAACCTGTGCTCACCAAATTAAAAACGCTGGGCATTCAAATGATCGCGTTGCGTTCTGCGGGATACGACCATCTAGATGTCGCCGCTGCAAAACGCTTGGGTTTTATTGTAGCGCGCGTACCAGAATATTCACCCGAAGCGGTTGCTGAATTTGCGGTGACGTTGTTGCTCGCATTAACACGCAAATTACCGCAAGCATTACAAAAAGTCGCGCGACATGATTTTACGTTGACAAATTTATTGGGTGTTAATTTATTTCAAAAAACAATTGGCATCGTTGGCGTCGGTCACATTGGCACTGCATTTGCAAAAATCATGCTGGGATTTAGCTGTCGCGTGTTAGCCTGCGATCCAAAACCATCAGAAAAATGTCGGGAACTGCCCATACAATTTGTTTCTCTGGATAAGTTGCTCGCAGAATCCGATGTGATTAGTTTACATTGTCCTTGCACACCAGAAACAACAAATATTATTAACACGCTTAACATTTCAAAAATGAAAACAGGCGTTATTTTAATTAACACCGGACGTGGCACGCTCATTGATACCATTGCATTCATTCACGGTCTTGAAACCAAAAAAATCGGCGCTGCAGGATTGGATGTCTACGCGCGCGAAAAAGGATTATTTTTTGAAGACCATTCCAATGAAAAATTATCAGACACTGAATTTTTAAAACTTCAAACTTTTCCCAACGTCATCATCACCAACCACATCGCTTTTTTTTCAGCGGAAGCCGTAGACAATATTGCCAAAACAACGGTAAAAAATTTGGCTGAGATGAAGTCCAATATTTGATTCACTCGCTACCGCTCGTGTCTGTGTCCAAAATAATAATGGACCTAGGCGCGACCGGTAGGGAGCGAAAACTTTCGCACTTGGTCCGCTTCGCTTCCCGCGTGCTTCT
>Ga0155200_107_pt1 | contig 29989 bp, 28 predicted proteins | sample RifCSPhighO2_02_FD_106168 | JGI IMG/M metagenome (GOLD analysis project Ga0155200, IMG submission 106168) | Gammaproteobacteria bacterium RIFCSPHIGHO2_02_FULL_42_43
CATCTCACCAATTTGTTAAAAATGAATTTATTTCTTGCAGAAACAGGCGGGGTCCATATAAGAAGCACGCGCGCAACGCAGTGGAGCAAGTGCGTATCACAGTGATACACACACATCCCTAAACAGGGAGCCGCGAGTGTTAGCGAGCGATATGCATTGGAGTAGATCTAACATGCAAAACGCTGAAGAATTTGGCGCTGCATTTGCCAAGGGTACAGGTGCGGCCGTTTATGATGATGCAATGGATATTGCGCATGGCGCCAAAGATTTGTGGCACGATGCATTGCATCCCATCAATTCTGCTATCGCCTTAGCTGGATTTACAGAAAACACAACCAAAGAAGGTTGGCATTTTGCACAAGCAATGATGCATGCCAATACACGATCAGCTGAGCTCGCTCATCTTGAAGACGAAGCAGATTGATCCCGCCACAAATTTCTGGACACCTTGCTAAGCGACTATTTTAACTTCAAGGACTTCAGGACTTAAAAAGCCAAGTGTCGAATGAAGACGTTTGCGATTGTAATACACCTCGATGTATTCAAACACATGTTTTTTTGCATCATCACGCAGTAATTTTTGATATTGGGCAGGAATTCCCACGCCCTCGAAAATGCACAATGTCAGCTATAACAGTTTGAAAAATAAATATTTTCATACTTTGTCGAACCCTGATCGCCATAAGAATGCGTCAACTTTCCTTTCGATATAATTTAATTTGTTTGCCCTCTGGCGTGAATAGCCAATCCCAATCATAACTACCCAGTGGCGTATCACCTTTGAAATGATAGCGGTGTTGGGTAGCGACAATATCACTTTTATAGCGACCATGCATGACAATACGGTATTCATTGCAGTCCGTCACAAATCGTAAATTTTTTCCATTTATGTCGATAGCATGTATTGCGCCGGAGGTAGCCCATGCTGACGTTTCAAAATAAAGTGTTTTACTGTCTGGGGAAAATTGCATATCGCTAGGATCAACAATCATTTTTTTTGGATGATCACATGCAAAATTATCAGAAACCAATAATCTTTTTTTCATTGTCTTTAAATCATAAATCCAAAGTTGGTTGGCATAATCTGTTTTGGTGGTTGAAAATGCACAAGCATCTGGCATGATTTTTTTGCTTCTTTTTGTAAAAGCAATCCATCGCCCATTGGGTGATAGGCTTGTGTGATGATTTATACCGGAATACGTTAATTGCAATACTTTATTTTTTGTTTTTGAGAAATAATAAACATGGCCATTTTCATCATAGGCATACACGCCCTGATCTGAGAGTGCGTTTGATGTAAAGAAAAACGCGATAATAACAATAATTATTTTTTTCATGGCGTTTTTTTTAAATCTTCAAGTCGCGTTTGAAAAATACTATTTGCAGGAGACCTTAAAAATTTATTTCCAAGATCAGAAATGCATACTTCCAACTCAACTTTTCCTTGTCCTGCTAACGAAATACATTGAGATTCAGATATCCAATCCCCTTCATTTAGGCAAAATTTATAGGTATGTTTAGCGATCGGTTGTACGCCGGTGACTCGAAATACCTCAACAATTTTTCCAGTCTTATACCCTTCCATTTGTTGAATAGCCTTCCATAGCTTTTCGAATTGTTCGGCTGTAAATTTTTTGATTGGTCTATCATCATAAATACCTGTTTTTTCGTGTAACAATTTTGCATATTTTTTTGTTGGGTTTTCCTTGGGTGGTGCAAATTTCACAATCATGCGATCAATAGAATAATTTGCATACACGTTACTTAAGAGATCCAATAAAGCATTGTGTCCTGACTCAACATCAGGAAAAATTGCAAAACCATATGTTTCACCAATTTGATTATGCCGTCTGCTTATTTTTCCAGGTCTTAAATTGCCAGGATTATGATTTCGCCACGCCCAAGTACCACCTGAAAAACGAAAATGTTTTCCATCTAAATCAGTGTAAATTACAGTGTGTTTTACGCCAGGAAATGCATCGACAAATTGTTTCATAATTCACCTAATGGCTTGTGTGAAAACATTATACTCTTTCAATATGCCGCATGAAATACAGTTATTTCATCAATTATTTTATGTACATTTCAAACTGCGTAAGGTGATTTTTTCCCGCGCCTGTCGCATTTTAAAGTAAGGCCATACGCGGGGAGTAAACATCAAACAGCAAAATGTAGATTTTCGCCAAAATATTTCGGCCTTACAAAAGGGGTTTTTGCCTTAAGCATGATATTAAACGGCGCTTATTAGCGCGCGTGTTACGTGTCAACAAGCATTTTTTTGATATAGGTCTCTGGTGTAACCAATAATCCTTTTATACCGAGCTCTAATTCTGCCTGTTTTAAAGCGCGCGTTTCTCGATCCAGCGTCTCTTGATTTTCAACATCCCAAGCAACCTGAAATAATTTTAATTTTCCCGTTCTGGTTTTTGCTAAAAAATCGACATAGCAAATCTTTCCTTGTTTGCAAGGAAAGATTTTTGGCTGTACTCACCATTGCCCGCTGTCGCGCGCGGCTTCACGCACTTGCTCCGTGGTTATTAATGGGCGTGTACGCATAAAGCGCAAGCTAACTAATTAAATTTTATCGATTGACGCAGACGCGACCGGTAGGGAGCGAGGTCGATTTGATTTTCTCGTTACCGTTCGTGAAAAAATATCGCTTCTTGTTCGCGTCCTTGCTTTAAATCCATTAGTATAGTCTTGTCTCATTTTAAAGCTTCTTTTACACTGGGTTAAGCATGGATAAGCTTCGGATCACGTGGATCTTCTCATGCCACAAAAATCTATTTATATATTTTTTGGTAATTCGCATATTTTTTTTCTGTGATACAGCATTGGCCCAAACAACTTTAGACGCAATATACAAAAAACAAGTTTTAGAGCGTGCTAGCGGCTTGCTTAAATTCGACTACCAATTTATTCCTATCCCAGGTTATAAAAGTTTAGATTTATTTGGTCTGCATTATTTACATCAGGTCAATGATTGGATGTATGTTGGCGTTGGTAGTTATACCCCTATGTTTTACGGAAATTATGGTGGTTTTTTTACGCTTGATGCAACCATTCAATTACAACATCAGTTATTTGGTAATTTTTTTGGAGAAGCTGGATCCGCATTTGGTGGTGGAGGAGGTGGCTCCAGCGCTACAGCGAGCAAAAAGATGTGTGGTGATGGTAGATACATCAATACATACGCTGGATTAGGATATGATTTTCATTATTTTTCTGTAGGTGTCAATTACAGCTATTTTCATTTTTTTCACTCACCCATTAATCACTATCAAGTCGACATTTATATTCAAAAATCACTTTCCTATCTAATAGGTTCTTATAAATATGTAGGTAATTTTTTTCACTCAGCCTTACATATGAGTTGTGATAAACAATGTGGCGATGTAGCAAAAAATAAATTCACTTTTGAATTAAATAATTTCATACAAAATAAACCAAAAGGCCAATTTAAAAATGACATTAATACAATAGCGCTTCAATTTTCGCACTACATCAATCAAAAATACTTCGTATTTTTTGAAGGCGATGCTGGTTATCATGGTCTCCCAGCATACAACCAACTCGTTGGCGGTATTGGCTATCATTTTTTAGTATTACCTTATGTAACTCTTTCTAGTCAGCTGGGACTTGGCTCCGGAGGATATGATCCACAGAAAATAAATACAGGCTCTGGATTTCTTATTTATCCAAAATTGTCATTGGAATACTTGTTTAGCAAAAAATATTCACTGTCTTTAACGGGTGGATATTTGTTTGCACCAACAGGTAGTTTCAACAGTTATTCATTAGGATTAGCGATTAATTACTATCTGTTGACAAGAGGGATGGGCACCCAGCAATGGTGCAACTCTAGTGGTTGGACATTTAAAGGATTTCGAGCGAATTTGTTTAATCAAACGGAATTTGATGTAAAATTTAATAATCAATCTGTCACAAATTTAAACCTAATATCCATTGGGTTTGATGCTGTTGTGCATACTTATTGGTTTGTCCCAGCACAGCTTAGTTTTGCATACAATGATATACAGGGTTACCCAGGATATGGAGAAGCGCTTGTTGGATTGGGTGTGCAAAATAAATATGTGCCAGCCAATAAACTGCAGTATTTTTTTCAGGGAATGATTGGCACTGGCGTTCAAGGCATGATATTAAAGCCAGAAATAGGAATTAATTACGGATTGAGTGATCACGCAGCAATCTATGGCATGTTAGGTAAGACCATTTCCATCGATTCACAAAAGATAAATTCATACTCAGTTGGCTTGGGTTTAACTTATCGTTTCTCGTTATTGGAGAAGGACTGATAAGTGGGCTGCATTTAGCTAGCTTGAAACTCATTCAGGTGTCAATCTTCGACTTGATCAAGAGGAGTTCGCACGAAGTGCGAAACTCCTGCTTATCATCATTCCCACCGCTTCTAACCGATTCAGCATCTCTTTGGTTCTCGTTTGAAAAAATCCGCTGCGTAATTTCGGGTAGTGTTTCTCGATCTGCTTCACTTGCGCATGAAAATTTGATGGTTCTCCGATGGTATCGAAAAGCACCAAAAGGCCGTGTATTTTTTGTTTTTTCTTGCGCGACACGCCTCTTTTTTTATTTTGCAATGTGTTTTGTTCTTTATGCAATTCTAAAGTGCGTGCAGCGATTTCTTCTATCGCTAACGCTTTCCAAACAAGAGCGCACATTTCTGCTGTTGATTTTTTGGAGAAATGGCATGTATCTGTGGTTACAACGCGCGGAACAGATGACACAAAAATACCGGCAATTAAATAAATACTTTGCGCGATGGTATAGCGACTACGAGGATCTTCATTGGTCAATCCAATATAAGTTTTTTGCACCATCTCTTTGGCTGTGCATTCAGGATGAAAGTGTAACAACACGAAAAGTAATATGCCCAAGCTGTAAATATCCTGAAAGACTGTGGCGAATTTTGATTGCCTGGGGTTTGCGTCAAATAATTCGGGCGCGTATTGAGAATATCTGCTTCTATTTGCAATTGTTTTTGGTAAGCATAATAATCCTCGATTTAAACCGATCGGCGTTGCAAGACCAAAATCAATTAAAAATGCGCGGCGATCATATCCAATAATGTTAGAGAGTGTAACATCGCCATGAATGAGATGATGTTGTGTGTGTAACTGGTCGATTTCACACGCCGTTTTCAGCCAATATTGCAATCCTTCCTCCCAGAACGCGTGTAAAAAAATATAGTGAAGCGTTTCCCCTGGAAAATAGGGCATTAAAAGATAATGTGGTTTGGTGTCGTCCTCGGTGTTGCCAGAATAAACTCCCAGCCCATACACTTTTTCATACCAACTTGCCTCTTCTTTCAAATGCCGCCCGCCGCAATATCGATCAACAGACGCCAATTCAACTTTAACGACGCATTGCTTACCGTTTTTAGTGGCGAAGAGTTGTGCTTGCGCATTGCAGCCAGAACCCAAGATTTTTTTAAAACAAAAAATATCTTCGTTGTAACGAAATATATTTTCGCCATTGTAATTTGCAAAAATAGGTATGAGAGAGCGCATGATGTACCCGCTAATAAAGTGGGCCCACTAGGACTTGAACCTAGGACCAACGGATTATGAGTCCGCTGCTCTAACCAACTGAGCTATGGGCCCGCGTGAAAACAGGCGGGTAGATTATCGAAATATCAATGTTTCCGCTATACCGTGTTTTTTAAGCAGTCATGTAAAATGATTTGCTTCGCAAATCCCGCTTGGCTTTCGCGCGCGGCTCCTTGTCATAAAATAAAAATGATTTGCTTCGCAAATCCCGCTTGGCTTTCGCGCGGCTCCTTGTCATAAAATAAAAATGATTTGCTTCGCAAATCCCGCTTGCTAACGCGCGCGGCTCCTTGTCACAAAATAAAAATGATTTGCTTCGCAAATCCCGCTTGCTAACGCGCGCGGCTCTTCGTTATATATATATATATATCATTCTTCCGATTCTTGCTCCAAGAAGCTTTGCAATTTTTCAGCGCGGGTGGGGTGACGCAATTTGCGAAGCGCTTTCGCTTCAATTTGGCGAATCCGTTCGCGTGTTACATCAAATTGTTTACCCACTTCTTCTAGCGTGTGATCGGTATTCATGTCGATACCAAACCGCATGCGCAATACTTTCGCTTCGCGAGGTGTTAAGCTCGACAACACTTCGCGCATTGCTTCTCGCAATCCAGAAGAGGTTGCAAAATCAACGGGGGATTCTGTGTTGGCATCCTCGATAAAATCACCCAAGCTCGAATCTTCGTCTTCGCCAATCGGTGTTTCCATGGAAATCGGTTCTTTCGCAATTTTTAATACCTTGCGAATTTTATCTTCTGGCATTTCCATGTGTTTACTTAATTCTTCTGGCGTGGGCTCAACACCGGTTTCCTGCATCAGCTGACGACTGATGCGATTTAATTTGTTAATCGTTTCGATCATGTGCACCGGAATACGAATCGTGCGCGCTTGATCGGCGATGGAGCGCGTGATCGCTTGACGAATCCACCAAGTGGCATACGTTGAGAATTTGTAACCGCGGCGATATTCAAATTTATCGACGGCTTTCATCAAGCCAATATTACCTTCTTGAATCAAATCTAAAAATTGCAGCCCGCGGTTGGTATATTTTTTTGCGATGGAAATGACGAGACGCAAATTAGCTTCAATCATTTCTTTTTTCGCACGGCGTGATTTTGCTTCGCCAATGGAAACGCGGCGATTCATTTCTTTGATTTCATGAATACTAAGGTTGCTCGTTTCTTCGATCAACGCTAATTTTTTTTGTGCGCGAATAATATCTTTTCTTGCATTTTCCAGAGATGATTTTGCAGCAGGTTGTGCTTTGATGTATGTGTCCAGCCACTTTAAATCAGACTCGTGACCGGAAAAAGTGTGAATAAAATCTTTTCTCGGCGTTTTGGCTTGCAACACACACATGCGCATGATCACGCGTTCTTGCTCGCGCGCTTCGCGCAATAAATTGCGAAGACGCAGCGTTTGACGCATGAATTGCTTGATCGATAATTTGAATTTCGCATAATGTTCTGCCAACAATTCGCGATGTTTGTTGGTGGTTTTATGTTTTTTTCCGTATTTTTTAATGGCGCTAACATATTTTCCAAATAAATCCTCGAGGATCGCTATTTGTTGTGCGGTGTAAACGGGGTCAGGACCGTTGTCTTCAAATTCATCCTCTTCAACAGCTACAGTTTCAGCACCTTCCGCTTCTTCGGTCTCTTCTTCTGCTTCTTCTGATTCATCTCCGCCGGTTTCTTCGTCTTCACCGTCTTCATCTTTTTTCGATTTGGTTTTGCTGAGCTTGATGGAAATAAGCAGCGCATCTTCTTCTGCTACTTGCGCGGCTTTTTCTGCGGCGATCACAGCGGCTGCTTCTGCAGCGCTTTTGTTTGCAGCGGCAACGGCTGCTTCATCTAAATCAAAATATCCTGCGATGATATCGCTTAGACGACCCTCTAAACCGACAATTTTGTGATAACGCTTAATGAATGACTCAACCAATTCGGGATAATAAACGAGCGCTGACATTACTTGGCGGATACCGCCTTCGATGCGTTTAGCTATTTCGATTTCGCCTTCGCGCGTTAATAATTCCACGCTACCCATTTCGCGCATGTACATGCGAACGGGGTCGGTGGTGCGATTTTCAATCGCGAGTGTAAATACTTCGGAAATCTCATCGTCCGTGTCGTCACTATCCACCAACAAAAGCTCGTCTTGTTCGGGCGGCACTTCATAGACGCGAATGCCCATTTCGTTCAGCCGATCAATAATGCTTTCCATTTGATTGGGATCAACATAATCGTTGGGCAATAAATTAATGAGGTCTTCGTGCGTGAGATAGCCTTTGAGCTTCGCTTCTTGCGTCAGCGCTGCAAAGCCTGTTGCTACTTCCGCTGATTCTGCGGGCACTGTCGTTTCTGGAACTGTCGTTTCAGGGGTGGGTTTTGCCATACTGCGCCTTGTTGGATCGATAAACCAGTTATTTTAGCGCTAGGATTTGATTTACGCCACAACTATTATGGAGATTGCGTTCGATGGTTTTTTGTTTTTGTGTTATCGCAACAGCAGCAGGAAAAAAAGCTGTCTTTTTTGGCGGAAGGCAATATACGAAGCGGTGTTTTTTGTGCGGCAATTTCTTGTAGTTTGGTGGCGAGTAGATGACAAGCGGTGGGGTTTAATTTGGAGCAAAACCAAGTGCAGGTGGCGTGATCCAAATTTAACATGGTTCTAGCCAGTCGATTAAGCCTGTCTTGCGAAGCGCTTTCCATTGGATCGCGGTCATTTGCCCCTTGTTTTTCGGATTGTGTTTTGAGACTGGCAAGCAGATTATTAAAATGTATTTTCTCGTGTGCACTATTAAAATTTCTGGCGTCAAAAATACATTGCGCAAATCGCAACGTGTCTGCGTCAGACAATGCATTGATCAATCGAACTTCGCCGTTTAATACGTCGTATATGTAGAACATGCTAACCTCCGGTGTCGTTAGTATCGTAGCATGAAAATGCGTGCTGCTGCGCACGCACTTGCTCCGTGTTGCTTTGCAACACTGCGCGCGTGCTTCTGAGGTTTGCGTTATGAGTCTGAGCCGCGCGCGTGAGCAATATAGAAAGTCTGAGCCGCGCGCGTCAGCGAGCGGTTGTTGTCGGCGTTGGTGCTGTGGCAGCAGTCGGTGCAACGAGTTTCTGCTTTTCCAGTCCGTTGATTAGCAGCTGAGCATCATATGAAGGAGGATTTTGCTTTTCGCGCACGGCAGTGAGCAGTTTATCGCAATCAGCTCGATTAAAAAACGCTTTATTATCGTTATTATCGTTGAAATCTTTTAACGCACTCACAAAGTTAGAACTTTGAATTTTGCCATATATTACATCTGTTATGGCTGCGGTAGTGACAGATGACGCCGGAACCCCGGGAGTTGGAGTGGCTGGTACAATTGCTGGCGCTGCGCTCGCCTGATTCTGTGTTATCATCGAAGTCGTTTGCATTTGTTGCACGGCGAGTTTTGCTGTATTCGCCGTTTGAAGCCCTTTTAAAAATTCATCGCGTCGTTCGGATGAGTGACATTGATAACTCCACGAAGGGCCGAAAAAGTCTTTTGACAATTCGATGGGTTTTGGTTTTGGTTCTGATTTTCTTCGCGCCGGATCCTTTTGCCATGCTTCCAATTGTTGCTGTGATATTTTTGCAGCCACATCTTTTATTTCAGCGATGGTCAACACAATGGGATTTTTACCGTCGGTCAGCGTCTTTTCTTTGTACTCACCTTGGTTATTTTTTTCCCAGTAAGTGATGTTGCAATTTTTTCCGAGTGGAGTGACGTTGATGGTGAGATCGTCTTTTTTAAAAAAATCAAGCTCTGTTAACTTTGCGATTAATCCGGGCTTGAATTGCGGTTTTTCGTTACTTGTTTGCGCGATTTTTTTATCCACAGCAATGAGATTTGCCACTGTTGTTTTGAATTTGAGTTGATTTTTTTCTGCAGCCAGCAACAATAATACGCGCGCATTTTCATCTTTTAATTGATTTTCAAATCGCATCATCAAATCTGATGCTGCTTTTAGTTGTTGTTGATGGGCTTCTTTGTAATTGGTTTCTGATTCTGGGCTGACGATTTTTTCTTCTAGCGCAGCAATGTCATGCAACACTTTATTTAAAGTGAGCATATTTTCTGAAAATTTTTCTGAGGCACTGTTAAATTTTGAATTGGTAAATGGAGTTACGCAATGTTTATCAATGTTATCTTTATCAGTGATAAGATGATTTTTTTGGGTTGCAGTTGAATTTTTATTTTGAGAGTTTTTTAAAAAATTTTCTGCGTTTAGAATTTCTGTTTGCTGTTTTTGGTTTTTGGTTGGGTTTTTTGATATCACGATTGCTGGGTATGAGTGTGTTGTGTTTTTGAGCGTAACATTAGCGACTTTCTCATCCAATCGCGTTGCTCGGCTTTGCAGTTTTCCAATTTCCGCAGTGAGATTAACGACATTTTTTTTCAGTTTTTCAATGCGCTCATCATGCACTTTTTTTGCCATTGGATCATTGAGTGGTGAAGGTGCATTGGCATCTGTTTCAATTAAATTTTTTGCGGTGGTTAAGCGCGTGATTTCGTCAGTATAATTTTTCAAAAGACCCACGCGTTTTGTTTCTAATTCACTGCGATCTTGGTCGAATAATCTCGCAGCGGCTTGTAGTGAATCCTGATTATTTTTATTAAATTGTCGTAGTGCATCGTGTGTTGCGTCAGTGCTTGCGAGTGCTTCAGTTAAAAATGCTGCTGCTGTTTTGTCATCTGGTGCGTTTTTTAATGCTGCAGTGAGCAAAGTCATCGCTCTGCTTTCTTGAGCATAAGCACCAATCATATTGGGGAAAGCACCTGCGTAGGCTGCTGTTGCGAGTGGCATAAACACTACCTCGATTGATTATATATTAAGGCAGTATAGCAAGATATTCTTAAAACTAGATTAAAAAAGTCCTAAAATCAACCGTCATTCTGCTCCCGCGACTTGACCGCGGAATCCAGTGTGTTACGAGATTTTCTGGATCCCGGATAATTGCAAGTGCAATTTCCGGGATGACGATATCGCCACAAAAAAAAGCCCCAAAGATGGGGCTTTTGTTAAAAAATCAGGGGATTAGTTAACCATTTCTTTCAATGCCTTCAGCGCGCGCACTTTAATTACGTTGCGTGCTGGTTTCGCCTTGAAAGTCGTCATTTCGCCTGTGAAAGGATTAATACCTTTGCGAGCTTTGGTTGCTGGCTTATGAATGACTTTGCATTTCATCAATCCAGGAACGGTAAATTCGCCCGGTCCGCCTTTTTTCAAGTGGCTTTCCATCACTTGCGACAGTGCATTGAAGATGCCCGCGATTTCACGGCGAGACACTTCGGTGCAAGTCGACAAATGTGAATAGAGCTGCGATTTTTTGAGTGGTTTGGTCACTCTCAACGATGCATTGTGCATAGTTGCGGTCGTTGCTCTTCTTGTTGTTGACGCATGCTTGGTAGCTTTGCGTGCTTTTTTCTTAGCATGTTTTTTCTTTTTAGCTTTTGCCATGGGAACTTCCTTCTTTTTGTTAGTTAATAGAATGAGTTAGCGAAAATGTTCAGTATCAACATAGCACAGATTTTTTAAAATGCGAACAAAAAATAGCTTATTTTTCACAAAAAGGCGCATTTTTTTTGATTTTTTCGTCAAAAATAGCAGAAAATGCCGGTTTTTTTGCGTTTTTCTGTGGATCTCGCGCTGTCGCGCAGGATGACAACGCAATTTCACACCTACTTGTTTATTTCAAAAGGGTGCTGTAACATTTCGGTCCTTGAGAGCCTGCTTAAGATCTTCGGGCTCGCTGCAAATGACGTTATTCGGTGCAAATAAATGGAAATTTTCGGCTAAGATTAAAGAATATTAGCCTCAAATTTCCATTTATTTCCCCTCGAATACCCTCATTTTCGCATGAGCCCGAAGATCTTAAGCAGGCTCTAACACATATCTGATATCTGAATATCTGAATCTGAGGAATGAGTGGTTATGAGCACGTTCATGGCAAATGCGTCGAACATCGAGAATAAATGGTATGTCGTCGATGCGAGTGGGAAAACATTGGGTCGCTTGGCCAGTCAGCTTGCTTCGCGTTTACGTGGAAAACACAAACCGGAATACACGCCGCACGCGGACACCGGTGACTATTTTATCGTTTTGAACGTGGAACAATTGAAAGTAACTGGAAAAAAAGCGAAAGATAAGTTTTACTATCATCACACGAGTTATCCGGGTGGCATCAAAGAAGAATCATTTGAAAAAATGCAAGCGCGCAAACCGGAACGTGTGTTGGAGATCGCAGTGAAGGGCATGTTGCCCAAGGGTCCGCTGGGTCGCGATATGTATCGCAAATTGAAGATTTACGTGGGCAATGCGCATCCGCACTCCGGTCAGAATCCAGAATCTATTGACTTACAATGAGGTTTTAAATGGCTGCATCGAAAGAACAGTTTTATGGTACCGGACGTCGCAAAACGTCTGCCGCGCGGGTTTTTTTGCGTTCAGGTAAGGGTAAGATTACCGTGAATCAAATGCCACTGGATGAATATTTTGGTCGCGAAACCGCGCGCATGGTGGTTCGCCAGCCGCTCGTGGTGGTTGATGTTGCTGAGCGATTTGATGTGGTAGCCACTGTTTCTGGTGGTGGCGCCAGCGGTCAAGCGGGTGCGGTTCGTCACGGATTAGCGCGCGCATTGGTAGCATTTGAAAAAGCAAAAGGCGAACCTGAAGAAGGTCAAACGTGGCATCGTATGCTGCGTGGCGCCGGTTATATTACGCGTGACGCAAGGAAAGTGGAACGTAAAAAAGTGGGTCACCGCAAAGCGAGAAAGAGCGAACAATACTCCAAGCGTTAACACTTTCTTTCTTCAACCTCATATCCAAGGAATGTGTCCTCATGACAATACCAAGACGATCTGTGATGACGTTATATTCTGGTGCTGCCGATATTGACAGCCATCAAGCGCGCATTGTGTTGGCGGAAAAAGGGGTGACAGTTGACGTGATTAATGTTGATCTCCAACGCCCCGACGAAGATTTTATTTCTTTGAATCCTTACGCGACGTTGCCGACGTTAGTGGACCGCGATTTAGTTTTATACGACATCGATGTGATTTTAGAATATTTGGATGAACGTTTTCCACATCCGCCGCTGTTACCAGTTTATCCCATCTCTCGCGCGAAAAGCCGCTTGATGTTGCGGCGCATTGAAAAAGATTGGTATCAATTGGCAAAAGCTATTTTAAATGGATCAACTGAAAAAGAAAAAGATGTTTCACGCAATGCGTTGCGCGATATGCTGGTTACGTTGGCGCCTGTTTTTGCAGAATCACCTTATTTTTTAAACGAGGAATTCACTTTGGTGGATTGTCGCATTGCGCCGCTGCTGTGGCGCTTGCCCGCGCTAGGAGTTTCGTTGCCGAGTTCTGCGAAAGCCGTACAAAAATATCAAGATCACGTTTTTCAACGCGATTCTTTTCAGGCGAGCCTCACGGAAACAGAGCAGGAGATGAGGGAGTGAAATCAGTGGTTTTTATTCTGAAGGCTGATTAACTTAAATTTTCAGATTTACGGTGAGATTGAATGATCATTTGACGAGAAAAGCGGAGCATACACGTTAGTATGTGAGCATTTTCGAGTTAAATGATCATTCAATATCACCCAAAGATGAAAATTCTTTTGAAAGTGTGAGGTATAGCAGAGTGACATCGAGTCGTCCCTACTTCATTCGCGCCATTCACGAATGGATTTCGGATAATGCATTAACACCACACGTTATCGTCGATGCTAAAAAACCCGGTGTGCAAGTACCACAACAATACGTTAAAGATGGAAAAATTGTGTTGAACATTGCGTCTGCTGCGGTGGTTAATTTGATGATGACTAATGAATGGGTAAATTTCGACGCGCGATTTTCAGGCGTTGAACATCGCATTCGTTTACCTGTTGCATCTATCACTGCCATCTACGCCGCTGAAAATGGCCGTGGGATGTTTTTTGATGAAGCAGAAATGCCGGATGGTGACGGTGGCTCAACCGGTTCGGGTGGCGACGGTGGCGTGAAGGGAAAGCCGAGTTTGAAAATCGTGAAATAAATGCACTTGGTTCGCTTCGCTCCCCGCGTGCTTCCGTGGTTATTGATGCGCGCGCGGTTCTCTCCTTTTTGTTATTTTCTCTGCAAACCAAATCCCCAGCGTTGCGATAATAGCGCCGCCAATTACGTCAACACCATAATGCCAGCCTAAAAAAACGGTTGACGCGATTAACATGAGATTGATGACGCACAAGGGGTAAAAAAATATTTTTTTCCCGTAAGCGGTGTAGGTTAATAAAATTGCCCAGCACACGTGAAAAGAAGGAAACGCAATCAAACCGCCATCCGTTGCATTGGTTTTTATAAAATGATGCACATCGTAAAATCGCATCGATGTGTCATGCTGTTCTGGCAAAAAATAAGGACTGTGAATGATGCCTGACGGTGCCATGGTTGGCCAAAAATAATAAATAAGTCCACCAATTAAATAGGACGACAATTGCGCGATGAAAAACACAGTGAGTCGTCGGCGCGCACCAAATAAAATTAACATCACGGGTAAAAACACGAGTTCATATTCTAAAAAATTATAAACGACCATAAAAACGGCGTGAATATAGTTGTGTTCGTGCGTCCAACGCATAAGCGCGGCGCTGTTAATATGCATCCATTGATCAATCTTGATGAGTGTGTGATCGATGGGTGGAAAGGGAGTGGACTGCAATGCATTGGCGAACAACATATTTGCCAATAACACCCAAAAATAAGCACCAATTCCCCAAATCAACGTTGCAGAGTAGGGATATAATTTGCGAACGCCAATGCCGTAAAAAAATAAAATCAGGCCAAAGATGATTAGCATTACTATATCTATCCATGACATGGCTTGAATATTGGTTGCAAAAATCAAGTGAGTTGTGTAGTGAAAATCAAATTCGTTGTATGCATAAAAAATTCCGGATAGCGCAATAATAATCATCACGAGCGCCATTAAAATGTAATCTGATGATAATATGTTGCGACTTAATTTTTTTAACATAACACCGTTGCCTTCATCCAATACAAAGGAAATTGTTTTTGCAATTGTAATTTTGCATTTTCTGCAGCAATTACTGTTTCAAAAATTCCAAAACACGTGGGTCCACTGCCGCTCATGCGCGCCAGTTTACAGCTTGGTTGTTGCTCAAGTTTTTCTAAAATTGCGCGAATCGCGGGCTGTAATTGCATGGCAGGTTTTTCCAAATCATTGCGCTGTTTGCTAATCCATTCTAGCGTATTTTGGTAGGATTGCGATGGTGTAAACGCTTGGGCGTCATGATGAAATTGCTGAAATACTTTTTGAGTGGATAATGGTTGATTGGGATTGACTAATAACACAGGATATCCCGCGAACGACAAGGTGATGGGCTGAATTTTTTCACCAACACCAGAGACAAAAGCAGATGTTGCATGAATGCAGGCGGGCACATCAGCGCCGATTGTTGCACCCAATTCGCATAATATGTCTTGTGATAAATTGAGTTTCCATTGTTGATTTAATAATTTTAACACGGTTGCTGCATTGCTTGATCCGCCGCCTAATCCTGCGCTGACGGGAATATTTTTTTGCAAGATGATGTGCGCACCTTCAGCGATGTTAAATTTTTTTTGTAATAAAATCGCAGCGCGATAACATAAATTTTGCTCTAGGGGAAAATATTTTAATGGCAGTGCACTAGGACCTGTGATGGATAAGGTGATTGTTTTGCGAGGCATGATAGCAATGTCATCACCCCATTGCGTGAACACAAAAATACTTTCAAGCAAATGATAGTGATCGTCGCGATGACCCACAATGTGCAAATATAAATTTATTTTAGCCGGTGAATTCATAATATATTGTCGCAATCGCTTGCGCTGCAATGCCCTCTTTTCGGCCCAAAAAACCCAACTGTTCTGTCGTCGTCGCTTTGATATTGATGTGATGCAATGCAAGCCCGGTAATTTCCGATAACTTTTCTTTCATGATTTTTTTGTACGGATTGATTTTGGGTACTTCTGCAATGATCGTTACATCCAAATGAATCAGCGTTGCCTTTTTCTCAGCGCATAATTGCAGTGTGTGTTTTAAAAATAAAGTGGAATCTGCATTTTTCCAGCGCGCGTCGCTTGGCGGAAAATGCTCGCCGATATCGCCCGCTGCAATCGTTCCCAAAATCGCGTCAACGATTGCATGCAATGCGACATCGCCATCGGAATGAGCGATGATTTGGTAGTCGCACGGGATGGAAACCCCGCAAAGTATGATGTGCTGGTTTTTTGCAGGTTTTAATGCGTGTACATCAAAACCTATTCCAGAGACAGTGTGATTTATCATCGCAGTAGATTATCATAATTGTTTGCTGTCTCAAATTGGAGTGCAAGTGAGTCAACATTCGTTTTCATGGGCTGTCGTTGGCGCAGGCCCTGGCGGAATCACCGCAGTGGGATTGCTGCTGGATGCGGGAATTTCGGGCGATGATATTGTTTGGATCGATCCCTATTTTCAAGCGGGTGATTTTGGAAGATTTTGGGGTGAAGTGAATAGCAACACACGTGTCGCATTGTTTCAAGATTATTTGCATGGCGTCAGTAGTTTTGAATATGCGAAAAAAAAATCTTCGTTTGCCTTGGATCAAATGGATAAAAATGGTTTTACATTATTGAAGGCCGCCGCTGAACCGTTGCGCTGGGTGAGCGATCGCTTGCGTGAAAAAGTGGTGGCGAAAAAAACACGAGTGAGTGAACTGTTTATAAAAAATGGTGCGTGGCAATTGCACTGTGCTGATCAGTCAATCACAGCAAAAAAAGTGATTTTAGCGTTGGGTGCTGATGCGAAATCACTCGACTTTCCTGAGATTTCTAAAATTGATATGGTTACTGCGCTCACTCCGTCGCAATTAAAAAATGCGTGTCATCAAAATGATGTCGTTGCAGTTTTTGGTAGCTCGCATTCTGCCATGATTGCGATTCGACATTTGGTGGAATTGGGTGTTTCTAAAATTATTAATTTTTATCAATCGCCGCTGCGTTATGCGGTGCTCATGAATGATTGGATTTTGTATGATGACACGGGATTAAAAGGCGAAACAGCGAAGTGGGTGCGTGAACATATTTCTAAAAATCCACTCTCTAATCTCGAGCGTTATTTGTCGACCGATGAGCACATTGAAACATATTTGCCAAAATGCACCAAAGCCATTTATGCGGTGGGATTTCAGCCCCGACATTTGCCAGTGCCAGCCGTTTCATTGGCGCATTATGATTTTTCCAACGGCATTATTGCACCTGGGCTTTTTGGCACTGGCATTGGATTTCCGTTGAGAGTGATGGATCCGTTTGGTCGCGAGGAATGGAATGTCGGCGTTTGGAAATTTTTGAAAAACATGCGTCGCACGCTGCCGCTGTGGTTGCAGTATGATCTCTAAATATTAATTAAGGAGAAAATAAATGCTAAAAATAATCACCATGATCATTACATTGTTGTTAGCGATTGCGGCTTTCGCTGGGTTTTATGTGGTAAATCAAAAAGTGCAAGCGGGCGAAAAATTATTAGCAGCGGGACAGCAGCAATACGATGCGGGTGCGCAAAAATTAAAAGCAGGAAAGGCGAAGCTCGCACAAGGAAAACAGAAATTGGGTACAGTAAAAACAATTTATCAGGCAGCGCCGGTTGCAGAAATTGCTAACGCAACACCCATTGGCGCTGCAATATTGGGATTTACTCACCATCAAATCAAAGGCGGAGAGAAACAGGTCGCAACAGGCGAGAGACAAGTGAAAGCAGGCGAGGCCAAGTTAGCAGCTGGAAAAAAAGCGTTAGCAGAAGGCAGAGAACAATTGGCGCAAGGAAAACGTATTCGCGATGGATTGTTTGTTGGCGGAATATTTTTTGCATTGTTGACATTTGTGTTGGGGATTTTTTGGAAGCGTAAAAACACCTCATGTCTATAAAAACTACGTATTGCATATTTTTTTCCTCTGTATTTTTCTCCTGGATCCCGGATAATTGCTAGCGCAATTTCCGGGATGACGGCGGCAAAATAGGCGTGTTTCTATGTGAGCTATTAGTGATGCTGCACCGTTGGCGTAACCGGATCTGCAAACAACATTTCCTTTCCATCCTGCGGTTCTAAAAAAATAAAAATTAACGCAGATAAAAAAGTTAAAACACCCAGCGCAAAAAAGGTGTGATGAAATACAGCGGTGGATAATCGCATACTGTGATTCAAATGCCAGGAGAAAAATTTCAGCAAAATCGCACTCACCGCAACACCAAATGTATTTGCGAGAATTTGCGCGGTTCCGGTGATGCTGGTGGCAAAGCTTAGTTCATCGCTGGGTATTTGCGCAAAGGCCAGTGAGTTAATTGCAGTGTATTGCGTTGAAATAAAAATACCAAAAATAAATGTCACGAAAGCTAAAAAATAAGGCGAAGTGCCGACGTGAATTAATTGAAAAATGCTGAGCACGATAGCGACGATCATGGTGTTGATTAATAAAAATCGTCGATACCCAATTTTTCTTAACACAATAATACCGGTTAATTTTGAAAAAATAACGCCAACAGCGACGGGCAATAACAATAATCCTGATTCTTGCGGGCTAAAACCCAAAGCCACTTGCTGAAATACCGGCAGTAAAAATGGTATGCCACCAAATCCAAGTCGCACCAATAAATTTCCAAACACCGAAATTCGAAATGTGCGAAACTCCATTAATTTGAGTTTGATGATGGGGTGATGCGCGCGCTTCTCATATAACATATACATTCCCATCATGAGTAGCGAAATGCAAAAACGCAGTATTTCCATATCAAAATGAATCACGGGTTCGCTTAATGCAGACAGCGAATAACATAAAATCGCGAGACTTCCCGCAAATAAAATGAAACCCAAAAAATCAAACGGTCTTGGATTTTTGGGCGCTGTGTCTTTTAAAAATAACGTTGCTGCAATAATTAATCCAATTCCAATTGGAATGTTGATCCAAAAAATCCAGGGCCAAGACCATTGCTCAACAATCACGCCGCCTAAAAATGGCCCGCTCATCGTTGCCAATGAAACAATGATGATGACGGAATTCATGGCTTTGACAAATTGATTGCGCTGAAACGTGCGCGCGATAATTAATCTGCTCAACGAAATCATTAAAGCGCCACCAATGCCTTGCGAAAAACGCCCGATGGATAATTCCAGCAAGGTGCGTGTGTTGCCGCAATAAAATGAGCTCAACACAAATAATCCGATGGCGCCGATGAAAATGGGTTTAGCGCCATATTTGTCTGCGACCCATCCGCTCATGGGAATAAAAATCGCAAGACTCAATAGATAACTGATGAGTGCCACTTTGAGTTCGATGGGGTTGACATTAAAACTATGCGCAATGACTGGGACTGCTGTGTTTAATACGTTAGAATCGAGCACATCCATGAATAATGCGATGGAAACAATTAACATCGTCAGGCGTTTGTGCGATAACATACGTACATTATAATCCCATTTACATAAGGAGTTCACTTGAAACCGCCATTCTCATTTCACGCCATTGTGTTGTCACAAGATCCCTTAATAGCGCTTCGCCGAGAACAGGTAGCATTTATATTGTTGTGTTGTGCGCTTGCCAATGCTGGCGCTGTTTACGCTTGTTTTTATTACGCCGAAGAAATGATGATGAAGCCGCCATTGTTTATTGGAAAATCATTTGCGAAAAATGCTGCCGGTGAGCCGGGTGCATTGTATGGCTTGAGTTGTTTGCTGCAGCTGGAGTCCGGCCCACTTTTGGTTTTATTGCGACGGATGATGCAAAAGCGAGCGCTAGCAGTGCCGGATTTGGAAGAGCGAGCGCCGCTGATTGATCGCACCTGTTTTTTTGAGATGCGAAAACGCGATACGTATTTTAAAAAAATTTCTTCCGTTGTTGATCAGGTATTCTCATTTATTTTATTTAATTTAATGTTACCCGCGTTGCCAGCGCTAGCCGGTTACCTACTTGCCAATTCAGAATTAATGCATTTTACCGAATCTCAGCATCATAAAAATGTAGCGAGCCGCATTTTTACTATCGTGGCAGCACTGACACTGGTTCCTTATCTTGCGCTTATTAATTATCGACGGGGATTACAGGTTGAAATAGAAGAAGTAAAAGGTACGTTTGAACCACAACCTTAATTACAATAGCTTTTGCCGTTTGCTTTCGCTATAATCTCCCGCTTGGTGTACGTCTGCCAATGACAGTGGACGTATAAATGTAAAACTTAAGAGGTTTTTATGTCATTTGAAACAACTGCACAAGTCATCAAAAAATATCAACAAAGCGCAAAAGATACCGGTTCGCCTGAAGTTCAGGTGGCTATGTTAAGTGCGCGCATTGAACGTATGACCGAGCATTTTAGCAAACATAGCGCGGATCATTCCTCGCGTCGCGGGTTACTGCGCATGGTGAGTCAGCGGAAAAAATTGCTGACCTATCTTGAAAGAACAGATGCGAATCGTTATCGCACGCTCATTGAGCAATTGGGTTTACGTCGTTAATTTCATTTAAATAAAGGCATTTCAACGTGAGAAAAATCGTTAAAAGTTTTCAGTATGGACAACATCAAGTTACTTTAGAAACAGGGCGTATTGCGCGCCAAGCTTCCGCCGCTGTGATGGTTACGATGGGTGAAACTGTGGTGCTCGTGACCGTGGTTGGTAAATCGTCTGGAGATACGGTGCGGGATTTTTTTCCATTGACCGTTAACTATCAAGAAAAAACATATGCTGCGGGAAAAATTCCTGGCGGATATTTTAAGCGCGAAGGTCGTCCTTCTGAAAAAGAAACATTAATTTCTCGTTTGATCGATCGTCCCATTCGTCCATTATTTCCGAAAACGTTTACCGACGAAGTGCAAATTGTGGCAACCGTCATGTCGCTCGATCCTCATGCGCAGAGTGATATTCCTGCGATTTTGGGCGCGTCTGCAGCGCTTGCTATTTCGGGCATGCCATTTCAAGGTCCTGTTGCAGCTGCGCGCGTGGGTTATCGTGATAGTCAATATTTGTTGAACCACACGGTTTCTGAGCGCGATCAATCGCAACTAGATTTAGTGGTTGCAGGCACACGCGATGCGGTGCTGATGGTGGAATCTGAAGCGGATCAATTACCAGAAGATGTAATGCTGGGTGCAGTGCTTTTTGGCCATGAACAAATGCAAGTCGCAATTGATGCGATTGAAGAATTTGCAAAAGAAGCGGGTGGTTCGACATGGTCATGGACACCAAAAGAAACCGACGCGAGTTTGAAAGCGCGCATTGAATCGGCGGCAGAAAATACAGTGAAAGCCGCTTATCAAATTCGCACGAAAGTGGAACGTCTAGCGCGTTTGTCAGAAATTTTAGAAAAAATAACGGCGAGCATTTGCACGGACGAAGAAAACGCACCGTCGCCTTCTGATGTTAAAAAAATATTTCATGAATTGGAAAAGCGTGTGGTACGCAGTCAAATTTTAGCGGGTGAGCCGCGCATTGATGGTCGCGATACTTCATCAATTCGCCAAATTGATATCGAATTAACTTTATTGCCGCGTGTGCACGGCTCCGCAATTTTTACGCGCGGTGAAACGCAAGCGTTGGTTGCAACCACATTGGGAACAGAGCGCGATGCACAATTGATCGATGATTTGGATGGTGAATATAAAGATAATTTTATGTTGCATTATAATTTTCCGCCCTACAGTGTGGGTGAAGTAGGCATGATGGGCTCGCCCAAGCGCCGTGAAATTGGTCACGGTAAATTGGCGAAGCGCGCGCTGAATGCTGTTGTGCCAAAAAATGGCGATTTCCCCTATGTTTTGCGCGTGGTTTCTGAGATCACTGAATCCAATGGGTCAAGCTCGATGGCAACCGTTTGCGGAACGAGTTTGTCGTTGATGGATGCGGGTGTGCCGATCAAAGCGCCGGTCGCGGGTATTGCGATGGGTTTGATTAAAGAAGAAGATCGTTTTGCTGTGTTGACCGATATTCTTGGTGACGAAGATCATTTGGGTGATATGGATTTTAAAGTGGCAGGGACGTCAAACGGCGTTACTGCATTGCAAATGGATATTAAAATTAGTGGGATCACCCGAGAAATTATGGAAGTGGCGCTGTCGCAAGCCAAAGATGCGCGTTTATTTTTGTTAGATAAAATGCAAAAAGCGATAGAAAAACCACGCACCAGTATTTCAAAACATGCGCCGCGCATTGAAACCATTAAAATTCCTCCAGATAAAATTCGCGACGTGATTGGAAAAGGCGGTGCGACGATTCGTGAATTAACTGAATCTACGAATTCAACCATCGACATTTCTGATGATGGTGTTGTCAAAGTAGCTGCAGTCAACGGTGATGATTTGGCGCGCGCCCTAATGCGCATACGTCAATTGACGGAAGAATTAAAAGTAGGTGCTACTTATCTTGGAAAAGTTGCGAAAATTGTTGAATTTGGTGCGTTCGTTGAAATTACACCGAATCAGCAAGGTCTCGTACACATTTCACAAATTGCTGATCAACGCGTTGAGCGGGTGACAGATTATTTGAAGGAAGGCCAAGAAATCAAAGTGAAAGTGATTGAAATTGATCGTCAGGGTCGCGTACGTTTGTCGATGAAAGATGTCGGCGAAGCGACGATCTGGGTATAAATAAAAAAAGAGCCGCGCGCGTGAGCAAGCGGGATTTGCGAAGCAAATCATTTATATTTTAAAAGAACCGCGCGCGCAAGCAACCGGGATTTGCGAAGCAAATCATTTATATTTTAAAACCCCGAGTAGTATTCCTTTCAAATTCTGATTCAATAAGAGTTTTGGAAAAAACTTTTGCCAATCAGAATTATTTTATTTTTCTTCACGATTGTTTTTATCGCACTTCGCGGTGTTTGGATTGACGTGCATTCCTGGTCGCTGCCACAAACATTGATCGAAAAGCGCGTGAACGTGGCATGCACCATCAATTCTATTCCTGAAAAAAAATTTCACGGCATTCAATTTCAATGTCGCGCGTTGAAATTCAATCAACAATCCATTTCCACTTTATTTTTATTGCGCTGGTATCGCCATTTTCAAAGAGTTTCAGTGGGTGAGCGTTGGGAGTTTGTCGCGAAATTAAAACCGCCTATCGGTTCGCACAATCCCGGCGGGTTTGATTACGAACAATTTTTAAAAAGTAGTGGTGTGAGCGCGACAGGTTCTGTGATTGCTGGAACACGTCTTTTCTCGGATAAAAAGAACAGCGTATTATCAGCATTTCGCGCGCACGTGCAACAACAAATTCAAGAAGCTGTTGCTAACACTTCTTTCGCTGGATTTTTAAGCGCGATCAGTGTCGGCTTGCGCGACCAATTCAGTCAAGAAGATTGGCAACTGTTTAGAAACACGGGCACCAATCATTTGGTGGCGATTGCGGGATTGCACATCGGTTTTGTTTTTGTCACATTTTATTTCTTAACGCAATGGTTGTGGCGCAAAAGCACTTTTTTGTTGTTAAAAATGCCAGCGCCGCGCGCGGCACTGTTGATTGCTTGGATAGCAGCGTGCGGGTATGTGAGTGTTTCCGGGTTTGCAATCCCCGCCTTGCGTTCGATCATTATGCTCAGTTGTTTTGTGATTGCGCAGTGGTGTTATCAACCCATGCCCGTGATGACGCGTTTGATTTATGCTGTGCTCGCGATATTAATTTGGAATCCATGGTCCATTGTTGATAATGGATTTTGGTTGAGTTTTTTTTCAATCATTGTGTTGACGTTAACGATCAGCGGGCGTTTGCAACAGCCCAATAAATTAATACGTGTCTTTCGCATGCAAGTGGCGATTGCAATTGGTTTGACACCATTATTATTTTTATTTTTTCAAGAAGTATCATTGATTTCATTGTTGGCGAATGCGATTGCAATTCCCTACGTTGGGTTTTTAATTTTGCCTATTTGCGTGCTAGCGATGATATTGGTTTTTTTTCATCTCACTATCGCAAGCCATTTTTTATTTTTGATCGATGGAAAATTATTATGGTTGTTATGGAAATTCTTAGCATGGATTTCTTCATTTTCTTTTGCTGCGTATTATCACGCAATTTATAATCCATTTGTATTGATTGCAGCTGTGATTGGTGTTTTATTTTTATTGGCCCCGCGCGGATGGAGTGGAAAATGGCTTGGCTGTTTTGGTCTTTTCCCTTTATTTTTTTATTCTCCAGCGCTGCCGAGTGCCGGTGCATTTTGGGTTAGCGTGATTGATGTGGGGCAGGGGCTGTCGGTGTTGGTGCAAACAAAGCATCATGTGTTGGTGTATGATACTGGCGCGCATTTTCCAGGCGGGTTTGATTATGGTGAATCGGTGGTCGCGCCGTTTTTGCGATATCGCGGTGTGTCGCGCATCGATCGTATGGAGATCAGTCACGGCGATAATGATCACAGCGGTGGCGCGCAAGCTTTGTTACGTGATTTTAAAGTGCAATCGGTTTTTACCAGCGCGCCCAAATTAATTCAAACATTGCATGCACACTACTGCGTTTCTGGGCAGCAGTGGATTTGGGATGGTGTGTATTTTAATACGCTCAATCCAGTACAAAACGCAGTGTATGAAGACAACAATAGTTCTTGCGTCTTGCGCATTTCCAATCATCACGCGTCGATTTTGCTGACAGGAGATATTCAAGCGGAGAGCGAAAAATTATTGGCGGATCATGACGGCGATGCGCTGAAATCTACGGTGTTGTTGGTGCCGCATCATGGCAGCAAAACGTCGTCTACTGCGGTATTTTTGAATGCGGTGCGCCCTGATATCGCCATCGTTTCTGCGGGTCGATACAATCGTTATCACTTGCCTGCATCGGTGATTGTTGATCGATACAACCGCAGAAAAATAAAACTGTACAATACCGCAGACGATGGCGAGATAAGTATTCGATTCTCGCCGCAGGGTCAGGTAAAATTGAATCCGATCAACGGACACAGACACGAGCGGTAGCGAGTGAATACCAACATGAAATTCTCTGGCGACAGTTTAAAAACCTATCAACGCCTGCTGAGCGTTGCCAAACCTTACTGGCCTATTTTTCTATTAGGCACGATTGGCACTATCGCGATGTCGTTAACAGACGCAGGTTTTGCGTGGTTGGTGCAGCCCATTGTGAACGATGCATTTCAACATCGCGGATCTTTTATTCATTGGCTTCCGATTGTCATTTTTGTAATTTTTATTATTCGCGGTTGTGCGAATTTTACTTCCATGTATTTTATCGCGCGAGTGGCGCGCACGGTGGTGCGTGATTTGCGGCGTATGATTTTTGAAAAGTTATTGCGATTACCCGCGTTATTTTACGATCGACACAATTCAGGGCACATATTATCGACGATTGTGTATAACGTGGAACAAGTCGCACAAGCATCGAGCGATGCGCTGCTCACCTGTTTGCGTGAATCATCGATGGCGATTGGGCTAATTTTTGTGATGTTTATTGTCAATTGGAAATTATCATTATTGTTTTTGGTAATTGCGCCTTTGCTCGCGTGGGTGGTGAAGTGGAGCAGTGTGCGCATGCGTTTGTTGAGCAGCAATGTGCAACAATCCGTGGGTGATGTGACGCAAGTGGCGAGTGAAGGTATTGATGGATATCGCGTTGTGCGTTTATACGGCGGGCAAGTATACGAAAATAAAAAATTTCGTGATGCAACGCAAGCAAATATGCATCGTGAATTAAAAGTATCAGTAACAAATAGCATTGGCACCTCACTGATGCAATTATTGCTGGCAGTTCCCATCGCCATGACATTGCTGATTGCAACGAATCCCGCGTTGGGAATTTCATCGGGTAGTTTTGCGTCTATTGTAACTGCGATGATTATGTTGCTGCGCCCCGTGCGTCGCATGAGTGCGATCAACAATGAAATTCAAAAAGGGGTTGCTGCTGCGGACAGTATTTTTAAAATGCTTGATGAATCGATTGAGCAGGATACGGGTGTCGAAAAAATTTCACGTGTGAAAGGCAATATTGAATTTTGCGATGTCACATTTTCTTATTCTGATTCTAAGCAAATCGTGCTAAATCATATTTCGTTTTCAGTCAGAGCGGGTCAGACGGTTGCCATTGTTGGAAAATCAGGTAGCGGAAAATCAACGTTGGCTAATGTATTGCCGCGTTTTTATGAAATTAATTCTGGAAAAATTTTATTGGACGGAGTCAACGCGCGTGAGTACCAGCTCACTGATCTACGTCGTCAATTTGCATTCGTTTCACAAGACACCGTTTTATTTGATGACACGATTGCGAATAATATCGCGTATGGATTTACGTCCACAGTGAATCGATCGGATGTGGAGCGTGCTGCGGAAGCAGCACACGCCACCGAATTTATTCGCGCATTGCCAAATGGTTTTGATACGCAAATTGGAGAAGACGGTGTGTTGTTGTCTGGCGGGCAGCGTCAACGTATCGCTATCGCACGCGCGCTTTTGAAAAATGCACCGATTTTAATTTTAGATGAAGCAACGGCATCACTTGACGTGCATGCTGAGCGGCATATTCAAGCAGCACTCGAAGATTTAATGAAGGATCGTACCGTGCTTGTCATCGCACATCGTTTGTCTACGGTTGAAAAAGCAGATTGCATTATCGTTCTTGAAAATGGAATGATCGTGGAAACAGGAACGCATGCATCATTACTAGAAAACAATGGCGTGTATGCGGCACTGTATCGTTCGCAGTTTGCGGAAACCGCTGTTGTTTAAAGCGCGTCATTCTGCGCAAAGTGCCGTCATCCCGCGACTTGATCGCGGGATCCAGTGAATATCGAATGAAAATATAAGAATAATGATGATGTACATAAATTTCTGGAATAAAAAAACTTTTCTTTCTATTTTTTTGTTTCCAATTTCATTGTTATATCGTTCAATTTTTTTCATTCGTCAAAAATTATTTCAATGGGCTATTTTAAAATCTTATTGCGTTGAAGCGCCGGTGATTATTGTCGGCAATATCACGGTTGGTGGCACCGGAAAAACGCCGCTCGTGATCGCCATTGCGCACGAATTAAAAGAAAATGGTTGGAAGCCTGCGATTATCACGCGTGGCTATCGCGGTAAAAATAAAAACTGGCCTGTGTTGGTCATGCAAGATTCAGATCCCGTTTTATTTGGTGATGAAGCGGTATTGCTCGCGAAAAAAACGGGTGTGTCTGTGATTGCAGGGCCTGATCGTGTGGCCGATGCGCGTTATGCGATTGCACAAAGCGATTGTAATGTGATTATTAGTGATGATGGATTGCAACACTATCGCTTGCAACGTGATATTGAAATTGCTGTCATTGACGGTAGTGTGCGATTTGGTAATGGATTTTGTTTGCCAGCAGGGCCGTTGCGTGAATCCGTTTCGCGTTTAAAAACAGTGGATTTTGTGGTAACCAATGGAAAAGCTGAAGTCGGTGAATACGCGATGCAATTTGTAATTGATACATTTTATTTATTAAATAATCCGGAAAAAATAATAACAGTTGATGCGTTAAAAAATAAAAAAATTATTGCGATGGCAGCGATTGGAAATCCAGAGCGTTTTTTTGATCAATTACGCGATTTTGGTTTGCAATTTTCAAAACGCATTTTCCCCGATCATTATTTTTTTCAGGCTAAAGATCTTATGTGTGCATCAGATGAAATAATTATTATGACGGAAAAAGATGCGGTGAAATGCTCGAAATTCAAAAATGAAAAAATCTGGGTGGCGAGCGGGGGTGTTACAGTAGATTCAGGGTTGCTGGAGCGATTGCAGACGTCCATTAATCGAGGTTATGCAAGAGGTCTATTGGACACAGACACGAGCGGTAGCGAGTGACACAGAGTTCTCGCTGAGCCATAGAAGCACGCGCGAAGCGCAGCGTAGCAAGTGCATGAAACTTCGCTCCCTACCGGTCCATTATTATTTTGGACATAGACGCGAGCGGTATATCAGCGTCGCTGCTTCACCAAAATTGTTTTGCACCGTTACACTGCTTCTGTTATGTTTTGGTTAAAGAAAACTTCATCCTAAGGATAATGCAATGGATTTACATTTAACCAATAAAGTCGTTGTTCTTGCTGCATCGACGGATGGACTGGGGTTGGCAACAGCAAAACAATTATTAAAAGAAGGTGCAAAAATTGCCGTTTGTGGTCGTGATGAAAAACGCAATCAGGCAGCACATGAATTATTAATTGCAACAGCGGATGCAGATCATGTGTTAGTGAAGCGTTGTGATGTAACGAATAAAGAGCAGGTTAATTTATTTATTGAAGCCACTGCAAAAAAATTCGGACAAATTGATGGTGTGATTACTAATGCAGGTGGCCCACCTTCTGGCACATTTGAAACGTTGGATATGGATGCGTATGAAAAAGCATTTCACTTAACATTAATGAGTGCAGTGTATTTCATTAAAACAGTATTGCCGTATTTGAAAAAAAGCGATGCCGCTAGCATTTTAACGATCACGAGTCGTTCTGCAAAAGCACCAATACCGAATTTATTTATGTCGAATATCATGCGCCCTGCGGTGATTGGTTTAACCAAAACATTGTCGCAAGAATTCGGAAGTTATTCTATTCGTGTGAATTCTATCTTACCTGGCTGGACCGAAACAGAACGCACGCTATATTTAATTGAAAAACGCGCTGAAAAATTAGGGATTTCTGTTGATGAATGCAAAGCTAGCATCATAAAAGACTCGCCACTCAAGCGCATGGGAAAACCAGAAGAATTTGCCAATGCAGCTACTTTTCTTGTGTCGCCCGCTGCTAGCTACATTAATGGCGTTATGTTGCTGGTGGATGGTGGAGATTATCCAGGATTAGGCTAAAGTCCATTTTGAATTATAAAGATAACAGTTGCGTAAAATTTCGCTCCCTATCGGTCGCGCCTAGGTCCAATATTTTGGGACACAGACACGAGCGCATCAATACAAAAGAAGCACGCGGGAAGCGCAGCGGACCAAGTGCGTAAAATTTCGCTCCCTACCGGTCCATTATTATTTTGGACATAGACGCGAACGGTAGTACAGGACAAATTACCCTTGACAACCGTATATTTATCCATGAAAATTGGAATATGTATTCCTAATTTTCATGGATAAATATGCAGCGTCAATATATACTTAAGCAAATCGATCGTCATTTTCGTGTGAATCCTGTCATTGCTCTACTAGGGCCGCGACAATGTGGCAAAACGACGGTTGCTCGTCAATACATTCAGACCATTGGGAAAATTCCACCTCAAAATTATTTTGACCTTGAAAATCCGAGAGACATCGCGCGTCTTGCAGATCCTATGCTGGCATTATCACAATTATCAGGACTCATTGTCATTGATGAAATTCAATCGATGGATGCTTTGTTTCCCTGTCTACGTGTATTAGTGGATAACCCGATGCTTAAGCAACAACGCTATTTGATTTTAGGAAGCGCCTCTGAAGTTTTATTAAAGGGTTCTGCCGAAACATTAGCAGGACGAATTAGTCATTTGGAAATGACGCCATTCAGTTATCCAGAAGTAGGGGATTGGCAGAAACTATGGATTCGCGGTGGATTTCCCAAGGCATATCTTGCTCATTCTGCGTCAGATAGCCAAACATGGCGTAAAACTTTCATTAAAACTTTTCTTGAAAAAGATATTCCACGATTAGGTATTCAAATACCTTTTGAAAATCTACGACGATTTTGGATGATGCTCGCTCATCGCCACGGCTACACATTAAATGCATCAGATATTGCGCGTTCACTGGGATTATCTGGAAAAACAATTCAACATTATGCAGATATTTTGACAGGCACTTACATGATTCGCCAACTAAAACCATGGTTTGAAAATATCGATAAACGGCAAGTAAAGGCGGCAAAAATTTTTTTTCGAGACAGTGGTATTTTTCATACTTTATCAGATATTCAAAATTTTTCTGCATTGCAATTACATCCAAAACTGGGTAATTCATGGGAGTGTTTCGCGCTTGAGCAAATTATTCGTTATCATCAAGCTGATTCCGAGGATTGCTACTTTTGGTCAACTCATCAAGGTGCTGAGATTGATTTATTATTGATGCAAAATAATCAGCGTGTTGGTTTTGAAATAAAATATAATTCCGCACCAACGCTTTCTAAATCTATGCGCATTGCAGATGAGGATTTAAAATTAGATAAATTCTTTGTTATTTATCCCGGCGATGTTGATTACGCACTCAGCAAAAAAATAAAAGTAGTTGGTTTGAAAAATTATTTATCTCAAGATTAAAACGTTTTCACGCACTTGGTCCGCGAGCTATGCTCGCTCCCCGCGTGCTTCTTATATGGACCCCGCCTGTTTCTGCAAGAAATAAATTCATTTTTAACAAATTGGTGAGATGCATT
>Ga0155200_105_pt1 | contig 22837 bp, 21 predicted proteins | sample RifCSPhighO2_02_FD_106168 | JGI IMG/M metagenome (GOLD analysis project Ga0155200, IMG submission 106168) | Gammaproteobacteria bacterium RIFCSPHIGHO2_02_FULL_42_43
AAATTTGAATGACTGTTTAGAAAACTCTTTCATTCTGGCTCTTTTGAAGCCGTTTAGTAAGTGGCGGGGTCCATACTATCTGTGATTATTGATGCTGCACGTGTCTGCGTAAAAATAACGAAGAAACTGTCATGATCACCATCGCCGGCACGGTTAAAAAACAGAAAGTAAACAGAAAAGCGCTTAAGCCATTGATGCCAATAACCAGATAGAAGTAAAAATGAATGAGAGTGAGTTGCACGATTTTTTGAAAAAAAGGATGATGATCGCGAGGCTTAGATTCATTATTTTTGGGCAGATAACTTAAAATCGCTTGCTCTGAAGTGCCGTGATTCACCAAGAGCGGCAATAAAAAAATAAAACATAGCAATGAAATCAGTTGCATCGTGATTGTGGATTGCCATGCTGTGTTTTCCATACGTGCGAGAAAGAAAGAAAATAGCGCGGGAAATAATAATACCGCAAATATTATTTCTCGCACACGATAACCTTTGGAAATGCGCGCAATAAAACTTGCAACGAGCGGTGTCAAACAAACCCACCACAACACTGAAAAAATAGTCCATGCATTTTCCCACGAATATTGCATCCAGCGTTGAATGATAGCGGGAATAACTGGTTGTTGCACTTGCGTTGCAATGCCGCTGACTGTCGCGTTTAAAAATATTAATACTGCCGCGAGCACCAAACCAAATATTAAAAATCCCCATACAGTGGAAATGCGTCGTGCAAAAAGCCGCATCACGTGGCGTTTTAATAGTTGACTGAAAGAAATGCCGACGAACAAAAGTGTGACGAGCAGCGCTGTGGGATGATATTCATGGGGAATGTGCACGGATAAAGGTAATACCACACTGACCAACAGCAATGTAAAAAAAACCAATGTTACACTCACGGCAAAAATTGTTGCGCGTCGCGCACCGACATTGATGACAGCACTCCAAGACCCCGACGGATCTTCTTTGGTGAAAGGCTTCATGAGTTCGCTGCAATACGCATCTTTTTGTTTGCGAAAAGCGATGACGCCCATTCCTGCTGCAATCACTGCATATATTCCCCATGGAAATAAACCGTTTTGTAATAATTCTGTTTTCAGTGTTTCTGATAATAATTGCGGATGCGCAGCTGTGTTAATTAATAATAATTTTCCGTTGATCAGACAAATGCCCGCGAAAGTACCAGTTAATAAAAATTCTAAAATGAAAATTGCGAGTAGCCATTTTAATAATGGCCGCCGTGTTTTGCTGCCATCGTCGGAATGGGCGAGTCGCGTGCTGCCAAGTGGTGTGATTATTAAAATTAATGCACAAAGAAGCGGAATCCAAAATAAATAACCTACGATTGGCAGATAATCGGGGAAAGCAAAAAAAAGATAAGCGCCGAGGATGGCGAGCAGAGGATTTAGAATCAGCATTAATTTTTTTTTAGGAAACAGATAATTCATAATTAAAACTCTGCGCACGATAAAATTTAATTTTTTTAAAAAACAGATAATTCATCATTATGAATCGTGTTGTAAACGCGCCGTTAGAATTTGATGCCACCGCTCTGAGAGTATACCTGCTTTAAATTTTGCTTCGACATCCGCAAGCATGGACTGACCGCGTTCACGCAGTAAATTGCGAGTGGTCTGTGTAATTTTTTCGGGATCGCCTTCTAATAATTTATCGCGCAGTTCTTCGGTGAATACCAAATATTCGCGCAGTGCTACACGTTTGCCATCGGTGGAGGGCACTAAACGTTGCCATACGATCATGCGTAATGTTTCGACGATATCAATGGCTCTGCCAGCACGTTCTTCTTGCTCGAATCCACCAACCAAACGACGGATGGTTTCTGCTACACCGTTGGTGTGCAATGTGGTGTAAACAGGGTGACCAGTGAGTGCCGCTTCAATTACGGCAGCAATAGTTTCATTGTCGCGTGCTTCACCGACTAAAATTAAATGCGGTTTGCGACGCAATGCATTGCGAACGCCGTCGGCAAATGTTGCTAAATTACGGGGAATTTCTGTCTGGCTGACTACCGAGGATGGCATGTCGATGTGATCATACACATATTCAATAGGAGATTCGTACGTTAAAATTTTTCGATTGCTATCTTTTTGCTGCGCGATAGTTTTAATGATTGAAGCAAGCAGCGTTGTTTTGCCGGAACCCGTCGCACCTGTGATATAAACCACGCCGTCTTGTGGCGCCATCGCATCGATGATGGGTTGCGGCAATTCCAATGTGGATAAATCCGGTGGCATGGAGGGAATAGTGCGAGCCGTAATTTGAATTCCTTCATGACCTTCCACGTAACAACCAACACCGTTGACGCGATAACGATAGCGCTCGTTGCGACTGGGGCGAATTTCGTAATGTGTATCTAAATCGGTGCCACGCGCCAATTGTGTTGTGCCGTTGGGGCCATACATTGCGTTTAATATATCGCCGACTTCGGTGTTGGTCAGTGCGCGTCGTGTGATTTTGTGAATGCGGCCGTAAACTTCGACAATAATTGGTTCGCCGGTTTGAATGGTGATGTCAGAAGCATTTATTTTTTGGCTATATACGAGCAAATCATCGAGATTTTTTGGTTCAAAGCGCGTGGGTTCGCGAGGGTACATTAATTCTGCGCTTGTCTCCACCATAACAACAACTCACTTCCATATTCATAATTTAATTACTTTGTAATCACCGGCAACCATTTTTTCGGATTTGTTTGCATTTCTGATTGTGCGGTAATTCGCAATACTTGATCGTTGATGCGCAATTGACTTGCGTCGCCGGTGACGCCGAGTTCTGCTGTCGCGACAAACGGCGCGCTGACCATGTGTTCCGCCAATAATTTACGATACAAAATCATGCCAATCATATCTTGCTCCATCTGATTCAAATTGTCGGTAAAAATAGCGACTGCTTGTTTTGCGCCATTTTCCCAACCATTTTTGAGAAAGTGATTCCACACCATCGCTTCCGCTTGCGTTTGCGGCAACAGCGAACGATCCGACAATACGGGCTGCTGAAAACGCATCCACAAATAATCGCGCCAATTCGGCGGCGCGGTAACAAAGCGCGCGCTGTGAATAATGCGATACGATTTTGTCGCGATGCGCAACGTGTCATTATCATCCAAACTTAAATTATCATTGCTTTCTACCAACACGGGTGGCAACACATCGTGATTGAGCAGTAGTTGATTGAAATCGAATACTTGATCCAAAAACGGCGCATCATCGCTGAGTGCCAAATCAAGATTTCTCGCTTCCCACGCGAGCCCGCCGCGCGCACCAAGCGATGTGGCTGCTTGTTCGATGGCTGCATAACGAATGGGGTTGACTTGACCACCACCCGGTGGCAATTGCGGGATGTTGATGTAACCGACATCCGCATTCAGCGTTTCTGCTTGCGCGAGGGGGAGCGCCAGCAGAAAAAAAACAAAAAAAATCAGCCGTTTCATTAGTTACCCTTGTAACGCAACTCAATGGTGCGCGAACTTGAATATACCGCTACGTTCGCTTTCATGACAATTTGGTAAATTATGTTACGTAAAATATCTGCAATCGGTTTATTATGCATATCCAACGATACAATCGCAGGAATAGCGGGGTGTTTGCCTATCACTTTAAGATGATACTGCGTTGCTGCCGCGATTTGTTTTAGCAAGGGTTCAACTGGACCTGTCCAATTAACGGATGCGAGTTTGTCCATACCAACAGCATTCGGATTAAACGGTTTTTGTAATTTTTGCGGCGGATGCACTGTCATTTGCACAGCAGATAATTCCTGCAAAGACTGGCCAACGGCAGTTGCGGCTTCTGCGATTTGCGCTTGCGCTTCTTTGTCCGTGGTCCGAGCCGGCGTGTAATCGGTGGGTAAATATTTGAGATTGAGATCGACAATTTTTTTGCTGTCGCACCCGGAAAGCAAGGTTACAACGGCAAACAGGAAAATCAATTTCCGCATAGTGAACTCCTGAATCGTATCGTACTAAAATATCATCAATTCGCCGGATTATCACCTAGCTTTTTTACTAGCGTTAATCCATCGCCCATCGGCAACATGCATAATGAAACGCGGCGATCGTCTCGCAGAGTCTCGTTGAGCATTCGTATTGCTTGGGTATTCTCATCCTGGTTATCCGGGTTGATGACTTCACCACCCCAGAGCACATTATCAATTGCAATCACGCCACCCACGCGCACCAATTGTAAACAGTACTCATAATAGCGAGGGTAGTTGGGTTTGTCTGCATCGATAAAGGCAAAATCGTAGGTATTTTTTTGTGTGGCGACTAATTGCTGCAGTGTGTTGAGCGCTGGTGCCAAATGCAAAGTGATTTTTTGAGACAACTGCATTTTCTTCCAGTATTTTACGGCCAGTCTCGTCCAATCAAAACTTAAATCGCAACACGTGACATGTCCGTGTTCTGGCAATGCGAGTGCCATGCAAGCAGCGCTATAACCCGTGAACGTACCAATTTCCAAAACACGTGTTGCCCCCATCAATTCCAATAAAAAACGAAAAAATTGCCCTTGCTCCGGTGAAATCTGCATGGGAGCGGCTTCTAATGTTGCTTGCGTTTCTTCACGCAATGCTTTTAACAGCGGTGTTTCTGTTACGCTATGTTGACGTAAATATTTTTGCAGAGATGCGTTGAGCGCGAGTGTTTTAGTGGCCATTGATTAATCCCACTTATTGTTGGCATCATAGCGCAAAAAATTCAGAATCGCATGCTTTGCAAACTGATGTTGTGTTCTATATCATGAAACATTGGAGGTGCGTATGCCCGATTTCAACGCACATTGGCGAGATTCTGCAAGACCCGTTAAATTTTTTATTTGGGATGGGCGCGCGGCGTTTCCTGTCGTGATTTTTTTCATGCATATGTCGCTGTGGACGCTTGGTCTTACCGCGGTATTGATTATGTTTTTTTCGATATTAAATCGTTACGGCTTTACCCCCGTTGTTTTTTTTCGCTGGTTTCGCAATCTGTTGTCGGGTAATCGCAAAATTGCTATTCCGTGGTGGATGACATGACGCCGTTTGAAAAAAAAATCATTACGATGGCGAAACGATTGCAAGTCACTTTTACGTTGAAAGGTAGCGTGATCGTGCCCAAAGAAATTTTTTCGGAAACGGGATTGTTGCCGGGCCTCACTAAACGCGCCGATCAATTGGCGCAGCTGTGCCTGGGGTATGGATTGGGTGCTAAATATGAAGATACCGAAGGTGCTATGCTTGGTGTTAAGGTGATTTATGACGAATTTACGCCCGAGTCGTTGCGGTTGTTATGCATATTGGATGTCTTAAGCGAACTTATCAAGAACAGCCCGACGCGCGGGGAAGTGGCATTGGACGAGCTCATGTATGATTAGGGCCTGTCGTCAATTACTTATCCTGCTGCAGAATTTAGATTAAAACGGGCAATTTCTCAGATATTTGCTAAAATTAGTGTAACAAACTCGCCTTTTTAACGTTTTCTTAAGATTGCGAGTGTAGTATTTTTAGGAGGTTGCGGGAAGCAATGCTGATTATTAAGGGCCACCGGATGGGCAAAATACAGACAAACTGTAACGGTGGTTTTTATGACAAAGACAACGCTTTTCGATCAAGGTGCAGCACAAGAGGCGCAACTATTGCAACAAGGAGTAGGGGGTTTGGTTGGCACTCTTCGAACTGGTCTTGAAACAGCGAAGCTGGGTTATGTGCCAACTACCACGCCAGGCAATACTCTGGGCGGCACTCAATCTTCCGACACTCCTCATAACTAACTAATAACGCACAAGTATTGCGATACATGGAAAAAGATCAGTCATCAGGAATCACCAGCGCGCACAAAAGCCAAGAACTCAAGAAACGTTTATTAGAATGCATCGATAAAGAAGCCAAGCATTTTTCTGAGAGCACACGCGCGTATTTTGAAAAAGAGGAATTATCTCTTGAAGACAAAACAGGATTACTGCAAGCGGTCGTTGCGGCAGTGGATCATGTGTTGAAAGCGGGAGATTGGGACAGCTCTTTGTTCTTACGCAATCTGGTTAAGCCGCTGATCGCTATCAAAACAGAAGCGCAGATGGAACTTGATCGTCAGCACGTGAAAACTGACGTGTTACACATTCCGGTGATAGCGCCTCCTGCCAACGACGAACTTCAAGTTTATATTTCGTTATTCCAAAGCGACGGTTACAATATGTTGAAGTGGGCAATGCAGTTGCGATCACTCAGTCGTTACGTCATCGGGCGGCCAGTGTATCAAAACGAAGCGGACGTGGAAAAATGGATGCGTTTGCGAGCCGGTTTGCCGACAGAAGCCTATGTGGCGGTGATCGTTAAAAAATCGGATATTCAGGTTGATCCTATGAAGCCTGCATTGAAAGATCGTTATGATCATCCTTTGCTAGAATTGCAAGAAACAGCATTGCAACGCGGCCGCATCGTGAGTTTTGTGCATCAAAATATTCGATATTATTTTGCTAACGAGCAGTTGGTAAAGCAGGGATAGCATAACATGGCGTTTAATGCAGGGCAGCAAAATCAACAAGCCGACCAAACCGCCAATTTTTTTTGGTTAATCGTTCTTATTATCGGCAGTTTTTTGGTTCTCTGGTGGCTGGATAAAAAATTTGTTGTGATGCCCATTTTTTGGTTTCGATATTACGAAATCGATTTTTTGCAATGGCTGGCAACAACCGTGTGGATTCCCGCCGCGACTTTTTTGCATTTACCTTTGCCTTTGCCTGATTTACACGCATTGTCATCGCTGAAAAATTTTATCGGCACCACTGATCCCGCGCATGCTACTTGGAAAAATTTTGCAACGATCAATGTATTGATCGGTCATTGGACGCGTTATCTCGTGATGTCGATTTTACTGATTTTGTCTGCGGCGAGTTATTTTCGTTCGGGCGCGCATTTTCATCACACATACAGCATGAAAACATTGCGCGTGGTGAATGAAGAAATGTGGCCGCAAATTAGGCCCATCGCAGACATCAACTTAATGAAAGAAGACATCGATGAAGGTGTATGGGCAATGGCTAGAACACCGCTACTATTTTGCAAAGAACACAATTTATTATCGGTGACGACCACTGCCGGAAAAAAAGTGTGGGTGGTTAATCAAAAAGCATCCTATCGCTTGATTACGTTACAAGTGGGATCGTTGTGGACAGGATTGGATGCGCTGCCCATTCACGTGAAAGCCATCGCGCTGATTTTTTTAGCGCGCGCCATGAGCCAGCGTCCGTTGTCTAATCGAATCATTGTGCAATTAGCAGCTTCTGCTAGTAGCGGTCAACTTGATTTTTCCACCATATCAGACGAATTAAAAAAATTTTACAAAACACCCGTGATTACTTTTTTAGAAAAACGCCATGCTTACGTGCTCACTTTCATGGCATCGTTATTAGAAATTGCGCGAGGGGATGGCGTGTTGGGATGTGCTGAATTTTTATGGTTGAAAGCCGTGGATCGTCGTTTGTGGTATATGCTGAGTAACGTGGGTCGTCCTGCATCGTTTGTGGAAGTTGCTGGCGCCTATTCACATTGGCAAGCGGAAAAGAAAATAGGGCGCGCTTTAAAAACACCGATCGTGAAAGGCGCTGTCGATGCATTGACGGAATCATTGCAAAACATTTTATACGTGGATGAAGGTGAGCAATGGCGTACCACCAGCGCGGGTTAGATTCAGCGCAAGAACAAGATCAATCGCGCATTATTCGAGATACGCGCACGCTCGGCATGCGTATTGCCGACACACTCAAAAATCCAATTCAATTAGCGATTATTTTGTTTGTGTTGATGCTGACGACTTTTGTCGTGGGCTACATTAGCGAATTAATTTTGCTGATGGGTGTCGGATGTTTTTTGTATGGTTATTTTCGTCATCACATGTTGCCGTTTCGTTTGCCTTTATTTACGCATCAAAAAGATTATAACGATTTAATTCCGGGCACTATCAAGCCACGCATGGCTCGCGGCATTTATTATTTTGGTAATGAAATTAAAACATCCGATGAATTGTGGTTTAGCAACGAAGACATGCGAACGCACGTGTTAATTTTCGGATCCACCGGCTCTGGTAAAACGGAAGCGTTATTATCACTCGCCTACAATGCATTGTTGCAAGCATCAGGTTTTATTTATGTCGATGGTAAAGGTGACAATAATGTTTATGTGAAAATATTTTCAATGGTGCGCAGTATGGGTCGCGACGATGATTTATTGCTGATTAATTTCATGACCGGCGCGCGCGATGTCATTGGTCCGCAAGAAGCGCGTTTATCTAACACACTCAATCCATTTGGTTCAGGTTCATCGAGCATGTTGTCTAACTTAGTGGTGAGCTTGATGGGGGAAGCTTCAGCATCGTCCGATGGTGATATGTGGAAAGGTCGTGCGATTGGTTTTGTGGAAGCGTTGATGAAAGTATTGGTGGCGATGCGTGATGCAGGATGTATTTTGTTGGATGCCAATACGGTGCGTAATTATTTTCATTTACCCAAATTAGAATCGATTGTGCTCGATAAAGTATTTCCGCGTGATGGCATGGAATCGGTGAGTCTTGAAAATTTTCCGCCGGTTGTGTTTGAAGCGTTGGTTAACTACGTCATCACATTGCCCGGTTACAAAAAAGAAAACAAAGGGAAGCAAGTATCGCAAGTATTTGAGCAGCATGGTTACATCACCATGCAATTGGTGCGCGTGTTTACGTCACTCGCCGATACTTATGGTCACATTTTAAGAACGCGTTTGCCCGAAGTGGATTTGTCAGACATTGTGCTAAATCGCCGTATTTTATGCGTATTATTGCCTGCATTGGAAAAATCACCAGATGAATTATCTAACTTAGGAAAAATTATTATTGCCACATTGAAATCCATGATGGCCGCAGGGTTGGGCGACACAGTTGAAGGTACTTACAAAGATTTAGTTGAGAAAAAACCAACGAATGCAGAGACACCTTTTTTATGCGTGCTTGATGAATACGGTTATTACGCCGTGAAAGGTTTTGCCGTTGTGCCAGCGCAAGCGCGATCACTTGGTTTTTCCGTGGTATTCGCGGGGCAAGATTTACCCGCGTTTCAAAAAGCATCCAAAGAAGAAGCGGCATCCATCGGCGCTAACACGAATATTAAAGTGTGTATGAAATTAGAAGATCCGACAGAAACGTGGGATTTTTTCATGAAAACTGCGGGCGAAGCGTATGTGACACACGTTGAGAGTTTTCAAGTAGATCAGGGTAGTGTGCTCGGCACTTACGCAGATGCCAAGGGTGCGCGTTTGGAAAAAAGAGCGCGTGTGGATTTGCTCGATTTAAAAGAGCAGCGTGAAGGCGAAGCACATTTCTTTTTTAAATCGAAAGTGGTGCGCGGAAAATTTTTCTACGCGAATCCCGCGCCAGTGAAGCGCATGCATCTGAATAATTTGTTGATGGTCGATCCACCAACGGATGATGTCGCGAAACAAATTCTCAAATCATTCGAGAACGTTGATCACTTGAGTGCCACGATGACAGAATCTTTGGTAGCACCGGAAAGCGAGGAAATCGAACGGGTTGCGGTGTTAATGCAAACGTATGCTGATTTGCCGCCTATTGAGCGCGCGATTCAAGTGTTGCAGCATTTTGAAAAAAAACACGAAGCAGTTTCTGCTGCGGGTGATGATATTCCCGAAGATTTTTTCCATGAAGTTAGTCAAATTACACCAGAATTAAGTTCAGCGCCGTCCGGTATGTTGAATATTTTCATGCCGCTGCGTTACACCGATCATTTAAAACAATTGCAAGTTCCGCAAGATGTTGCTTTTACCGCAGCGATTTTAAATCGCAAAGTGACTTCAGATCAAATCGAATATATTCAGCGTTTGTGCGGGCAGTCGGGTAAACAGGCGAGCAAAGTCGCGATTGAGTTGGTGAGCGACATGGATCGTGGCACAGAATACCCGCCCAAGCTTGGCGATGCTGTGCTGACAGCGCCGCAAGTCACGCAAAAAGTGAAAGATATTATTGCGGGTGTTGTGTTGAAAAAGAAAGAAAAGAGTACTTAGGGTTTGTTTACATAGAGAGATTTAGTAACAGATCAAGGCTCCCATGCCTGAATTACTAAAACGCTCAATTTTGAGGTGATTTTTTACGAAAAATCGATGAGAAAGCGGAGCATACACGTCAGTATGTGAGCATTTCGAAGAGATTTTTCGTGAAAAAGCACCCGAAAGTGAGCGTTTTTATGGGGGGCTGAGCTGTTACGAGATTTATTTTTTCTCATCAATCACGCGAATATAAAGACGCCCATCCTTACCTGGCTCAAGCCCGTGAATTTCAATTTCAAATCCTGGGCACTGCTTGCCAATCATCTCTAATAATTTTAGATATTCTAAAATTACTTTCGTTTCCGGTGTCACTGATTCACCCGGCATAATTAAAGGAATGCCGGGTGGATACGGCAACACCATCACAGCAGAGATTTCGTTTAAGAGATCATCGAGCGGAATGATTTTAATTTTATTTCGCACAAGTCGCTGATACGCTTGGTGTGGCGTCATCACAAACTTAGGCAGTTGATCAAACGCGTGATACAACAAATCAGGAAGATTGTATTGGCGCATCAGTACATGTTGTTTTTGCGCTAATGTTTGAATGCACATATCTGCGTAAAATATAGGGTCTTGCGCATAAATGGTTGGTAAGACTTCTTTTACAGTGGCATTTTCATCATACAACGTTTTGAATTTATTCAATACGGCAATGAGCCTCATGGATTTTGCACGTGTTACGCCCAAACTAAATAAAAATAACATGACATACGGCCCCGTTTTTTCAACGACAATGCCATGATCTTCTAAAAATGCAGATACAACGCTTGCGGGTATACCAGTTTCTTCCATCTCGCCGTTTTTCATGCCGGGTAGCAATATCGTCACTTTGATAGGATCTAAATACAGATGATTTTTATCAACGTTTGAGAAACCGTGCCATTGATCATTTGGATTCAGTGGCCACGCTTCTACTTTTTTAATGTCGCTGGGTTGCCATACTTGATAAAACCAAGAGTCGCATTCTTTATGTAATTTTGTAATTTCATTTCTAAAATCAATCGCGCACGAAATTGTATCGTTAATCACGTGGTAACCAACTCTGCCGCGCATCATGGCAGCAGATACTTCACAAGCAGCAACAATCGGATAGAAAGGTGATGTGGTTGTGTGCATCATGAAGGATTCATTCAATCGTGTTTCATCAAACTTCCCTTTAATATGTATCATTGATGCTTGACTAAAAGCAGCGAGCAATTTATGCGTCGATTGTGTTTCATAAATTGTTTTTTCCGGCGTTGCATCACCACACATACCATATTTTCCTTTATAAATAGGATGAAAGTTGGTGTAAGGTACCCATGCGCTATCGAAGTGAATATGCTTCACGTCTAATGTGCTTTTGATCTGATCGACATTGTAAAAAATCCCATCATAGGTGGAATTGGTAATCACCGCATACACAGGCCAACTTTTTGTAGTCGGATGTGTATCTAGTTTTTTTTGGATGATATCACGTGAAAATTCTGAGGCAGGAATGCCGCCGATAATACCGTATGCATTACGCGTTGGCTTCATATAAATAGGATGTGCATCAACCATCATCATCAAGTGTGTTAATGATTTATGGCAATTACGATCAACTAAAATCGTATCACCATCTGAAACAAGGTACATGCCCACAATTTTATTTGCCGTCGACGTTCCGTTTGTCACCATTAACGAGCGATCTGCGTTAAAAGTATCAGCAATATATTCCTCCGCTTCTTTGTGCGGCCCAGAATGTTCTAACAAGCTGCCCATTTCTGGCATTGAAATAGAAATGTCGGAGCGAAAAATATTTGGGCCATAAAAATCATAAAAATAAGTGCCGACGGGCGTTTTCTGAAATCCTAAACCGGCCTGATGTCCTGGCGTGCAAAATGCATAATCATTTTTTTTGACAAACTCCATGAGTTGTCTCGTAAACGGTGGTAAAATATTTTTTTTGTAATCGTCGATGTGCTGCTTGATGCGATATAAACCCTGATCTGATAACGCAATATCAAACTGTAAAAAATCTAGGTTGAGCGAAAACTCTTTTAAATCTAAATCGACATCTTTATGACGCGTACTGATCGCGATGATGGGAAGATTTGGTTTATAGTCAGCAAATTTTTCTAAAATTTCTAGCGGGCAGTGTTCCCAATCAAAGATCACACAAACAATGCGCGTGTTCACAATCACGGTATCAATTACATTATGATAATTATGCTCTACTAGTACTTCAAATTTATTTTTAATTAATTTCTCTTGTAGCTCGTGAAAATAAGTTAGTTGATCCGCATGAATATTTTCTGGATAAATAAAAATAATATTATGCATTCTATTTTCCTTTATGATTCATACGTTCCATATACATATTTTTTTCAAATGCGCTGCGATCTTTTTTAACATAAAAAATCATTGCGATTAATGCGATAATCATGGCGGAAATTAAAGCGTAATGTTGAGCACCCACATAAGCCGAAAAACAAAACAGCATCGCTACTAAGGTGGCTAACAAAGCAAATGCATTTTTGACGGGATGTTCTGCCACATCAATCATATTCAATGCAGAATAAAAATACGGCAAAATCGTCATTAAAACGGCAATGGTAATAATTTCTTGAAACATTTGGTTCGCAGTTGTAGTTTTAAACATCATCAGTATCATGAGCAACGACATCATGCCTGCTAGTATTATCAAACCTGCTGTAGGAATATCTTTTTTATTTTTCTTCGCAAATATTTTTGGCAGTGTGCCGTCGTTACCGGCTCGCACTCCCGCTTGTGCAAGCAACATCATCCATGAGCTCAATGACACCAAACAAGCGAGTGCAATGATGACTGAAACAATCGGCGCTGCCCATGAACCTATTAACTTGCCTACCACTAATGAAAAAGGCGCACTGGAATTTGCTACTATGGTATTTGGGTATATTCCAGAAATGGCGGTGCAAGACAAGATATAAACAAGGGCTGCAACTGCAACACCAATTACAGTGGCCCTAGGAATATTTTTTTTTGGGTTACGCACAAGCCCTGCATTTACCGCAGCACTTTCCACGCCAATAAAACTCCACATACATAACAAAGTGCCGCTAAAAATCGCGTGCCAATTTCCTTGCGCGGTGACATTCCAATTTGTCAAAAATAAAGAGGGTTTAAACCAAAACCATCCGGCAACACCCGTAAAAATAATCGGAATTAAAAGTAATGTAACCGTGATTGTCACAAGACGACCAATCCATTTCGCACCAAATAAATTTATACCTGTAAATATCCAAATGACTGCAATCGTTGCAATACCGGCAGGTACAGACTGTTTTAATACAGGAAAAAATAATGAGAGATAAGCAACACTGGTGATCGCGATCGCGAGATTGCCGATCCAGTTGGCATTAAAATACAGCACGCCGGTTTGATAGCCCAGAATTGGAGATACTTCACCCGCATACGCGACAGGGCCACCTTGTTCCGGGTCCGTCATGGCGAGTTTGGCGTATACAAATGCCAATGCCAAAGCGCCCAACGAAGCCAAAATCCAGCTGATGATCGTGACAGAGCCGAGTGCTGCTAAATTAGCAGGAAGCAGGGCGATGCCAGAGCCCATCATATTTCCAGCAACAATGGCAGTACAGGCAATTAACCCTATTTGACCATCCTGTTGGCCGTCACTATTTTTCATGGTGCTTCACTCCTTGAATCACGCAAATTCTTTTAATATTAGCAGCCTAACTTGAAATTAGCATCATTTGGAAAATTAAGAATTTGATAAGGAAGCAACTGTATGATGTACAAATTAGCGGAGGGTTATGAATAAGTGCGTGAAGAAGATAAGAATAAATTAAAGGAAATCGTGCGCGCAACGGCTTACCGAATGTACAAACCGATAGTCTCTCTATCATCCAGCCAGGTTACATCCTTAGGTTATCGTTTATTCACTGTGCCTGATATTTTCGGGCATATGTTGAGCTTTTTAGATAGTGATTCTATTAGCAACGCTGTTACTGCGCTGGCACACGCAAAAACATTTCGTCTTCCAGAAAATGTATCGAGCAATGACCGGGAAACTTTACCAATTGGATATGCACATTCTAAAAACATGCTGCTTGATCTGGTAATTGATTATAATTTGCCAGTAGCTGCTAATTTATTTAATAACCTGAAAACATTGCCCACAATCCCTAACCTAACCAGAGAAAAAGCTGACTTAATATTTGCAACGCTTTTTGAGAATTTACCAGCAGAAAGCAAACTCATACTGAGCAAGAAATTATTACGGTGGATATTAGAACAAACTTCAGGAACGCGGTTTAGGCATGAGTATGCGCTGCATTATCTTCTAGATAAAATTGCGCCACATTTACCTGAATCCGATGTCACGAACTTCGCATCGGAATTATTAAAAAAAGCCGAATCATTAAATAGCCTCAATCGCTATGCTAGATCTCTGTTATATTTTACTGTTGCGCTTTGGGTGCACGGTGAAAACGCGCGTCAACTCTATACATGGATGATAAGTAATTTAAAATCATCAGCAATAAAAATCGACCTGTGGTCTCGATTTTCTCCTGCGCAAATCACCCTGTTTTTTGACATTATAAAAAATATGGATGATTCAAAAAACATAATGTTACTCACTTTAACAGCGCATATGCCAAAAAGTGATGAGATCAACGAGAAAATAGCACGCTTTTTAGGTGCCACTCTAAAAAATTTAGAGGTCGATCTCGCAACAACCTATGCAGAAATCCACGCGTTAATTCCTGGTTTATCCAACGATCAAATAAATATTGTTTTTGATAGTTTGTTGTTAAAATTACCCCAGAAACAATATTATAGAGCTGAGGAAAAAATTTGCGAAATTATTTCAGATATAATTCCGCGCTTATCTTCTGATCAACTCAACCGCGCCATGATTCAAATGGTTTCATTGATCCATCGTGAAAATCGTGTTACATGGCACACTACACCAAGAGAAGTGTGCGAAGAAATAATTGTGGCAAATCCTTTGCTGGCACCTGAATTGCTTCGCAGAATGTATATCACTGCTGCGGATGACGACCATACACGACTCGTTACCACTGCGCGTCAATTGCAATATTCTATTCCTGTAATACCGGTTATAGCGTGTTCACAAAATCAATTCTTAGGTGACGATATCAGAAATAAAAAAGAAACTGATCTGCAAGCAGCGATTATTAATTTGAACATTCTTGCGATTCAATATCATCGCAACCTAGAAAAGAATCAAGATTTAAAAGAAAAAATAAAAGACGCATTAATCAAGGTAATTACAATTGCTTGCCGTGAAAGAAATACATTTTCATTACCGTTCTTCCAAGCCAAAAAACCTGCGGCATCCTACTCTGCGTATACGCATAGCGCGCAACAGTTAGTTCGTTTCTTTTGGGAAGCCGCACAACAACAACCCAATGGAATGGGTGTGCTGCGCGAAATTATGCGTGACGCATTAGCGGGTGATGAATATATACCGAAACGACCCGATCTTCAGCTGATGGCGCTGATGCACAAGGTGATCACTCCTCTCAATCATCCTAAGACTAAAAGCTTGCCATCTCAAAAAATGTAATCTGACTTCCATTCACTTATTTTTTATTTCACAATACCGAAATCGCCGAAAAATAACATATAATGAAGATCACTGACATGAGAAATATTCATGAATAAAAAAAATATTATCATTATCGCACTAGCCATTATTATGACTGCAATTATTTCTGTCAGCGCTCATGTGTTAATTCTCCAATATTTTCAGCCGCCGCAGCTTCATATACCATCGCATTTTAATTTGATTATTGGCTTGTTCATACGATTTGGAATGGTCGTTGCCGCACTGTTTATTTATATTTGTTCAAGAAATTATTGGGTAAAAATTCATCCTGCTTACAGAATAATTTTATTTGCAATATTGCTTATGGCATTAACAGAACAACTATTGCGTGATTCAATTATGCAAATAATTGTTGGCACTCCATGGAAATATCAAATAGTTTCGAGCATTCCATTATATTTAACTTATTTTATTATCTCACTCACAACTTGTTTGTTTTTCGAAAAAATAATAATGATAAGACACTTGAGATTTTTAGTATATTTAATATATGCCATCATAGTGACGGCGTTACTTATTTTTTTCATGAATGTTGCCAAAAATATGATAACGCCAATACTCAATCATTTGCTTCAACCAGCACAAAGCGGCCTTCATCCGCCATACGGCATGCATGTTTTAATTCCAGCTTATATCACGTTTTTAGAGCCAACGATTGCAACATTCATCATATTCGGCCTGATTAATAAAAAGCTTTCTTTTTTTAACACGCTACTAAAAGGCCTCATTATGGCTGGCATCATTATTGTTATCCACGCGGGCATATATTCAATAATTCAAATAATTTATTCAGAAGGAAATATATTTTATCGCACGTTTTACTATGGGCAATTTCTCTGGGAATATTTAGCGCTGGGATTACTAACAGCTTATTCGTTTACTCACCTTTCGGCGAGTAAATTTTATCTTATGAGATTTTGTGAATAAAATTTTGCCGATGATCCGAATCTTCCGTTCGACCTACTGATGACGAACCAGGTTGGTCGAATTAAGTTTATATATAAATCAACAGGCTGCGATAAAGCATATTCAAGAAAAATAATTTGATTTAATCGCAATGGGCAGAACTTTTATTGCCAATCCTGATTTAATTAATCGTTTAAAAACAAACGAAACTATCCGGTCATATACCCCTGAGCAGCCGCACAACTTGCAGCGGCAGTAACTGAACCACAAACACGGATATAATTGCGTTAGCGTACGCAGTATAATTCGTCCGATCTCAAACGATCGGAATTCTAAATGAATAAAAATATCAAAAATACTGCTTACGCAAATTTGCTGAGTACCATCAAAGCCAGAATTAGTAGTGCACAATATGAGGCGTTAAAAGTAGTCAACAAAGAATTGATCAAACTTTATTGGGATATTGGTCAGACTATTACTCAACGTCAAAAATCTGAAGGCTGGGGAAAAAATATAGTAGAGCAATTGGCGCGAGATTTACAGATTGCATATCCCGCGTTGCGCGGCTTTTCAGCATCCAACTTGTGGAGAATGCGGTTATTTTATGAGCTTTATAGTAAAAATCCAAAACTCGCACCAATGGTGCGAGAAATCGCCTGGTCACATAATATATTGATTATCGAAAAATGCAAAAATGATTTAGAACGAGAATTTTATATTCGCATGACCCGAAAACAGGGATGGACAAAGAGTGTATTAATCCATCAAATTGAAAGTCAATCATATGAAAAAACTTTATTAAATCAAACCAATTTTGACAAAACACTACCTGATACGGTGTTGCAGCAAGCAAAACTCGCGGTGAAAGACGAGTATATTTTTGATTTCCTGGGATTAAACGAAGAACATAGCGAACAGCAATTAGAAAAAGCGATATTATTAAAAATGGAACATTTTTTGCGAGAAATGGGCGGTCTTTTTACATTTGTTGGCAGTCAATATCGCCTAGAAGTAGACGGTAGAGAATTTTTTATCGACATCTTGTTGTATCACCGGCATATGAAATGCTTAATTGCGATCGAATTAAAAATTGGAGAATTTGAACCGGAGCACGTTGGTAAAATGCAATTTTATTTGCGAGCGCTCGATGAAACGGTACGCCTTAGAGCCTGTTTAAAATCTCCTGGCTCGCTGCAAATGACGCTATTCGGTGTAAATAAATAAAAATTTTCGGTCAAGATTAAAGAATATTGACCTTAAATTTTTATTTATTTCCACTCGAATATCATCATTTTCGCTTGAGCCCGGAGATCTTAAACAGGCTCTTAAAAAGGAAAATCATTCAATCGGCATTATTCTTTGCAAAAATAAACGCAAAACAATTGTCGAATACACATTGCACGATAGCAAAAAGCCCATCGGTGTTTCTGAATATAAATTATTTAGTCAGCTGTCGACGGAGTTACAAAAACAATTACCAGCGCCGGAACAAATTGCAGCGTTGTTGGATGAAATATAAAATGGGTAATTAGGCGCAGATGTCTTGCACCATCACAATAAACACGCCATCATGAATCAGAAGCTGTTTGGTTAAACTACTATCATGGCCATAATGCGCTGATTTTTTGCGCTCCGATGCTCATTTACTGAAATGTAAACTGCGCTTCGGTGCTCAAAAATCAACGCATTCCGGCGCATGCTAGCGTTTAACCAAACAGCTTCTCAGTTCCAAATTAATGGGGTGTTTTTATGACCGGTCGCACATTTATCGATGCACTAAAAGAATTTTCCGTTGTCATCGCACTTATTATTTTGCTGCCAATGACTGTTCATTACGGAGCGACACTCATTCACCCGTATCCTCAGGGTTCGTCCGCTGTGGTTTTGCAAGGCAAATATTTGTCTGAAGAACTGCTTCAAGAAAAAATAACGGACAAGCAGTATGCATCACCGGCTGCTTTGAAGAATTTGCAATCTAAACTTCAAACAGTGAAAGCGTTTAAACAGGATGTGAAGCAATATTATCGCGCTTTGTTTTACACTTGCCTGATATTTGGCATTCTCTTTATTTTAACGGGGCTACTTATTTCAGTGCGTTTGATTGACACGGGATTTATTATCGGCGGTGCTTTTATGATTATCGATGGTTATCTCAATTATTGGTCAAGATTGGAAAACTGGATGCAGTTCTTGTCGCTGCTCGTCGCGGTAGTGTTGGTTGTGGTGACTGCTTATTTTAAATTAGTGCGCAGGCGAGCGTGACATCCATAGCAAACGGTATTTTTTACCACGAGCGGTAGCGACTGAACCACAATTTTGATAGATTATGACTTTGGGTCGAACAGGGATCGCGCGGACTGCGCATTCGATGCTATGGAAGTAACCAAAATATTAAAAATCATCATCCTGTCTGCTGTGATCGCAGCGGGCATCAGTGCTTGCGCCAGCACTTGCGAAGACCTATTGAAAAAACCTGTCGTCCTGATACAAGAACCGTTAGTTCACCCATCCAAACCCATTCCGATCATTCAACGTCGCCGTTACGATCTTTGTGTGTTGCATCATGAAGGGATAGAGATCGTGCAGTTGGGGCAAACCTGGAAACTGGTGTTGCCAAGCGATGATGTGTTTGTGAATGAAACGGCTGAGTTGCAAGATGCTGCAAAACCCGTGCTTGATGTCGTTGCTGATTTTCTGCAAACTTATTCAAAAATCTCAATTCAAGTCGCTGCATTTTCCAACAAATCCGTTGTTGAAGAAAAAACAAAATTTGGCAGCGTCATCGATCAGCTGACGGAAGAGCAAGCAGCGGAAGTCACCAAATATTTAACATCGAGAAACACGAATGCGCGATTAATTTATGCCGTTGGTCGCGGCAATCGAGAAGAGATTGCGTGGCCTGGCAGCGAAATTGGACGAAAACTCAATCGACGTGTTGAAATATATTTTCGTTATTATCATGAAAACAAAGCGTGGTATTAAAACACATGGCCGAAGAAAAAAATACCAATTCCAGTAATGATGCGCAAGAAGTGACGTTGCACGTCAATAAATTTTATCGCGACAGTTATCGTCGATTGATGAGTATTTTATTGTTTTTGGTGGTGATTGGCGTTGCGTTATCGCTGATTTTAATGTGGATGTCATTTGATCGCGCGCAACCAAAATATTATGCATCGGTGATTTCGGGTCAAGTGACGCAATTACATGCTTTGTCAGAGCCTGTGGTCAGCAATCCATTTATTCTGCAATGGTCTGCGTTAACAGCACGCGCGCTTTATACTATAGATTTCGCAAATTACTCAACTGAATTAAATCAAGTGAAATATCGATTTTCAGATGAAGGATGGATTAAGATGATGAATGCGTTGCAATCATCTGGATTCCTGTCGGAGCTGGTGAGTAGTCGATTGGTAGTGACTTCCGTGGTGGTGGGGCCGCCCGTGATTTTGGCGCGCATGATTGTGCATGGTCGATACACGTGGCTTGTGCAAATGCAATTGTTGGTAACGTATGTGAGTGCGAGCGTACCCTCAACGCCGCGCACACTGACGGTGACCATGCGCATTCAACGCGTGCCGACATTGGATGCGCCGCAAGGTATTCAAGTAGTGGACTTTACAACTTAGGAATGTATGGCAGAGCCAGCGGAAAAAAATAGCGGATTGGGTTTAGTGCTCATGCGTAACGCCTTTTACCGCGATCATTATCGTCATGCGGTATTAGCGGTGTTGTTAGCGCTAGCAATCGATGTGATTTTGTTGATTGGTGTCATGGATCGTTATTTGAATCCACCTGAGCCGCAATATTTTGCAGCAAATAATCAACTGCAATTCATGAATTGGCATCCATTGACTGACCCCGTTTTATCAGAAAACGCTGTGTTACAATGGACAGTCAACGCGGTCAGTCAAGTGTTTAATTTGGATTACATACATTGGAAGCAGCAATTACAAGTGGCACAAAATAATTTTACATCCGACGGTTGGCGTTTTTTGTTAGCGTCGTTTAAAACGAATTTATCGTCGTTGGTGCAGTTGAATATGGTGACGAAGGTTACCATGACTGGATCGCCCTCCGTTCAATATAAGGGTGTGGTGGGTGGAAGATATGTATGGAAAATAAAATTGCCCATGATGATCACATACTACCCCTCCTCGGGGAATGTTAATCATCAATTCATGAAAGTAGCGGTGATTGTGGAGCGTGTGCCAGTGCAAGACAATCCAGAACAAATTGCGATTAATAACTTTTTACCAGAAAAGCAGAGCGAATGATGATAGCGAAGAAAATAGTTGTGTTGATTGGCGGTAGTTTGTTGTCGGCGATGGTGATCGCCGCGGACCTGCCGTTGCCCATGCAGCCAACTTCAGTGCCACCGACGCCGGTTGCGCAACCCGCACCTGTTGCACCCGTTGAAAATTCTACCGCATCCACTCAAAATTCTTCTAATGCGTTTGGCAGTACCGGCATCGGCAGAACTGCTTTTATTCAAATGGTGCGTAATATCATGCCGCTTAATCCCACGCAGATCGGAACGTTGCGCTCAATGTTTGATGAAACGCAGCGCGCGGTAACGCAATTTCCAGGCGTGCCACCGAAACCAACATCCAGTTCCATCTTGGTGAATATGTCGCCGGGTTCTGTGCCGCCCGTGATTCGATTGCGCGCGGGTTACGTGACGTCACTCGTTTTTTTAGATTCAACCGGTCAGCCGTGGCCTGTGACGGGATACGATTTGGGAAATCCTGAAGCGTTTAATATTCAGCCGTCAACACCCGATGGCAAATCAGACATGCTGCTTGTGCAAGCGCGTGATCGTTATCAGCAAGGCAATTTGGCTGTGATGTTGCAAGGCGAAAATACACCGGTCATGTTGACGCTGATGCCGGGGCAACATGCAGTAGATTATCGTGTGGATTTACGGATGCCGGGTATTGGGCCCAACGGATTAGTGACAACCAGTGGTTTGCCGCAGCCCGAAAGCCCAGTTCTGTTAAACTTTTTGGACGGCGTTCCGCCCGATGGCGCGAAAAGTGTTGATATTGAAGGTGCACCTGCGCAAGCATGGGTATACCAGGGGCAATTATTTTTGCGAACACGCGTGACGGTGTTGTCGCCAGGTTGGATAGCGAGTATGAATAGCCCCGATGGCACACACGTTTACGAATTGGTAAAAACGCCGGTAATACTGGCGTCAGAACGTGGTGAGATGATTCAATTATCGGTAAAGGGATTGTGAAATCATGACGGATGAGACACCGAAAACATCGCTGGGATTGTTGCAAAATGCCAAAGTGCGCGTGATTTTGGCGATTGTGTTGATCGTCGTTGTCGCTGTTGCCATCGGCGTTGTCATTCATTGGCGATCGAATGTCGCAGCAGAACACGCGACAGCGACTGTAGCTGCAGCGCCTGACATTGCATCAATCGCGGGCGCGGGCAATCCTTCTGCAGAATATGAAAAGGCGCAAGAGGAAGCTAACGTGCAAGGTGAAATTGCCGCACGCAAACAACTCACTTCTTTTGTTCCCACCATTACGCGCGCAGGTTTTATCGGCGATGTGAATCAGTTTGGTACACCGATTGCAGGCGCACAATGTCAAGCCAGTAAAACCGTGGTGATGTATAAACCTAATCCGAAAAATTGCACACCGGAAAATTTGAAATTGGCGCGTGACAGTGGTGTTACCGCTGAAGAATTAATATGCCAAGGTTGTGCTTGCCCCGCTTTAAAGATGGCGGGTTATACGATTGGTGATTTGAAACGCATTGGTTTGTCAGCATCCGATTTGCATACTTGCGGTTTTGCTTTACAAGATTTAGTGAGTGCGGGTTTCACAGCAGCAGATTTAAAAGAAGCGGGTTTTACTGCCGCGGATTTGCGCCAAGCTGGCGTGGGTGTCGCTGCGTTAAAAGCCGCAGGATTTAGCGCTGCCGAATTAAAAGAAGGCGGATTCAGTAACGCACAATTGGCGAGTGCGGGTTTTAGTGCGGCAGAAATTCACAAAGCAGATCGCGAAGCGTTATTGTGTAACGCTACTAAACTAACGCAAGAACATGCGTCCGGTGTTTCAGCCGCGCAATTGAAAGATGAGGGATGTGGTGTTGCTGCATTAAAAGCAGCAGGATATTCCGCGCAAGAATTAAAAACTGCGGGATTTAATGCAGAAGCATTGCGAGAAGGTGGGTATTCAGCCGCAGCGTTAAAAGATGCCGGATTTAATGCGACACAATTGCGTGAGGCGGGATT
>Ga0155200_112_pt1 | contig 1573 bp, 4 predicted proteins | sample RifCSPhighO2_02_FD_106168 | JGI IMG/M metagenome (GOLD analysis project Ga0155200, IMG submission 106168) | Gammaproteobacteria bacterium RIFCSPHIGHO2_02_FULL_42_43
CATGGACCCCTCACTGAAATTTGAATGACTGTTTAGAAAACTCTTTCATTCTGGCTCTTTTGAAGCCGTTTAGTAAGTGGCGGGGTCCATACTATCTGAGGTTGCGTGATTTGTATTTGCTCCATTGTTTGAATAATCAGTATATGCACTACCACTCGCATACATATTGTAATTCAGCTCACTCGTACCATTTTCAATTGAAGATATTTGTTGATCCCAGCTGTCATCCATCATTTTCTGATATTGTTGTGCGATGTCGTCATCGGGGTTGTAGGTGGGATGGATGTGGGTGGAGCGTGAATGATTGTCATAACTTTCTGGCGCTTTTGGAGATCGGGGGCTAGTGTTTTTGGGCTTTATATTAGCATTATTGCTCTCTTTCTTATCCATATGTTTTGCCAGCGGGTCAGCGACATCTTGTGCCACATCACCTAAACAACTGGCTGCGAGGTCTTGTGCGCTCACGTGACAGCCGATGGCTTCATTCAAGCCGAAATTCGCGAGTTCGTCGGCGCCTTGCTTTTTGGACATAGACACGAGCGGTAGCGAGTGAATATATAAAACCGAAGAAGCGTGAGAGAGTGAATGATTATATTTTATTGATTCGTTCACTTGTTTTTATTATCTGTTTGTTTGTTTTCTATTGGTTGCTCTGAGTGTGGTTTTAAATTGCCGAGAGGTGAAATAAAATTTAAATGCAAAATGCATAATCAATTGTTTTTTGCAATCTTTAATCCCAAATGCGTAATTTTAGTGCATTGTTTAAATAACGTCGTATCCCAATTCATGCAATCAACGCAGAATCTGCTAAGAATTTTTGTTGCAATTTTTATTTCTTGCGCAGAACCAGCAGCAGTTAAGGATTCTAAATACCTATTTAAATTATTAATTAAATACCATTCAAGGCTTTCTCTTTCTGGATTATTTTTTTTAAGCTCTTGTAAAAAAGTTTGCACTTCATTTATGAGTTGCTGTTTTTCAATAAGCATTGGCCATTCCTCTTGGTGTATAAATTTCTCGTGGCATCATTGTCTCTTGGAACATGTATTGATCCAGCGGACCTGTAAGAAACGTTTGTTGTGCTCCACCTCTCAATCCAAATTGCTGAGCAACTCTTCCGGAAAAAATGGTTGCACCCTGAGGAACTTCTACTATAGCAAGCCTTGTGGCTGAGTTATTTGGTAAAGCAAAATCAACAATACGCCTTGTCTGATTTTCTAATAAATTTTCAGATGTATAACGACCAAACATTTTAGCGTCAAAATCATCGAATGCACGATAAATTTGTTTTTGTTCAACGACATGTTCAACTCGAAAAGTTTCTAAATCGAATGAACGTAAGACATCATTACGATCAGCGGCATTTAATCCAGAATCTCTCAATAAATTTCTAGCCTCTCGAACATGTGCTGCTGCAATTGTTCTTACATTAGCGCCTGTAAATTCCGTTGCTTCGTTCCCCGCCTGACTCTTCACGATATTATCCATCACCCTCAACCGCATCGGTGAAAGTGCATTGACTTCACGGCTGCCAAACATACTCGCCCAATTTTTTGCAACACTTGAGGTGCCT